>Ga0209425_10006765_pt1 | contig 10920 bp, 11 predicted proteins | sample COG_05_FD_184749 | JGI IMG/M metagenome (GOLD analysis project Ga0209425, IMG submission 184749) | Pelagic Microbial community sample from North Sea - COGITO 998_met_05 (SPAdes) (version 2) | ecosystem: Environmental > Aquatic > Marine > Neritic zone/Coastal water | place: Helgoland, sampling... | reverse complement strand
GTGATTATGTATCATTTGGATTTGCAGGTAAAACTAAAGATAAATCAAGATCAAGAGGACAAATTATTGATATTAAAGTTGGAGGTACTGTAAAAATACCTGGTTCATCATTTGAATTTAAACCAACAAAGGAAAGACCATTAGCATTAATAAAACTTAGTTCAGGCAAAACAGTAGGACAATACACTGATGGACTACGTAAAATACAAAAACCAGATAATTTTGCTGATTTAAAAGATATAGATGGAATACCTGTATTTACAGACCCTAATTTAGCATTAGAATTAGCTAAAGAAATAGGATGTGAAGGTATGCATCAACACGAGAGTGAAGGAACAACATATTATATGCCGTGTGAACGTCATAGTGAGGCAACAGATTTAATGCTTAAACTAAAAGATAAACAAAATTATTTTGATGACATGGATAGTGATACACAAGAACTATTACTTAAAGCATTAGATAAAGTAGGTATTACTGAAGATTCATTATATGAAGATGGTTGGGAAGAAATAACTGAAGATAATTTCCATAGACAAATGTATTTTGCTATTGGTAGTTTAGAAAAATATAGTGATCCAGATAAACGTTCATCATTAGATACTCCTAATTACAAAATATTATATCAATATAGTGGACCACAAGATGGTAAAAACAGAGAATTTTGTAGTAAATTAATTGGTTTAACAAATTCTAAAAAAATATTATTTAGAGTAGAAGACATTAATAATATGTCACTTCAAGGTGCTAATAATGAATTCAGCACATACGATATTTTTAGATATAAAGGTTCCTATAATTGTAGACACTCTTGGACACAAAAATTCTATAGAGAAAACAAACCAGTAGATGAACAAAAACGTAGTACAACGACAAACATTGGTCCTAAACAAGTTATTGGAGGACCAAGAGTACAAGAAGCCTCACAAGTCAGTCCTAAAGCAAGAACACAAGCAGAAGTTGAAGCAGGTGTGCCAGCTGGCGAGTTTGAATTTAGTGCTGTTAAAGACAAAATGCTATTAGCTGGTCCATTAATGGTTGCTGATAAACTAATACCACGTATAGATGAAGATGGAGATAAGTATTATGTATTCTTTGATGAAGAAGGTATACAAAAATTATCTTATAAATTAATGAAAACAAAATTACTAGATAGTATTAATATCGAACACGATCCAGATAGAAAAGTAAGTGATATATCATTAGTAGAATCATGGTTAGTAGCAGATGGTGAAAAAGATAAATCAAATATTTACGGATATAATTTACCTAAAGGTAGTTGGTTTGGAGTTTACAAAGTAAACAATAAACGTATTTGGGATGATTATATCAAAACAGGTAGAGTAAAAGGTTTTTCAGTAGAAGGTTTGTTTAACGATAAAATAATAATGCAAAATGCCATTACCAACGCCTAATAAAGACGAACGCGCAGCAGCATTTATTCAACGTTGCGTTAGAGATTCAATTACAGTAAGTGAATTTCCTGATATAAAACAAAGGGTTGCAATATGTCAACAACAATACGATAATAAATGAAAGAACTAGCTACAGTAAATACAGTCAATCTAACAGCATTTATAGGAGGATATGCCATACATAGTATAGAGCCTACTCTCACTGTTTTAGCATTGCTATCAGCAATAACTTATAACATTATTAAAATCATTAAAGAGACTAAAAAATAAGTCTTTCATTTAATTTTAATATTTCTTCTCTTAAACCTTGTCTATTTCTTTTATTAGTAGTTTTATTATGACCTTTATTTAATCTAAATCTACCATTTGGGAATTTTTTTATATATGGTAATAAATCTTTATCACTAACCCAACCCTCACTTATTAAAGTAGTTCCCATTGATACTGAATAAATGTTACCATTGTCAATATTATACTTTTTAGACATATCATAAGCATTACCAAAATGTTTTCTACCATCGTAATGATAAAACCATTTCTTACCTTCAGGCTCTCTTTTCTTAGGTGTAGGTGCTACTAAAAATTTAAATACTTTTTCTAATGATTCTCCATTAGCTAATAATTTATGAGCATCAACATATTTCCAAGCAGTATTAGCATACGAACCAACTTGTGGCTTAAACCATCTAATATTAGGAAATATACTACTTAGTTTATTATAATAATCCATAGATAAATGACAATGTAATTCAATTTCACTTTTATTAGGAAATTGTTTATCTACTTTATCTAGCCAATCATTTACCATTTTATCAGTTAAAATATTAGGATTATTTGATAACTGAGATGTTTTAGATGTTTTTTTAATATACCAACTATCATATGGTTCTATAGACTTTTCAGGCTCCATAAAACCATATTTTGAAGTATTGATATACCATTCATTATATACAGCATCCATAAATGCTTGTTGTGATGAAAATAAAGTTGATGTTTGATACATTTGCCAAGCTTCACAAGCATAATCTTGTTTTGATTTGCTACATAATATTACTCCTATCTTTCTCATTATTTATTAGGACGTCTTTTTTTATTAGTAATATAGGTATTGATTTTAGGTTGGTATCGCATAATATACGTTTTTTCTCGTTGTTTACCCATATCTCTACTATCAACAAACTCTAATATTTCAAATGTTAATTTATCTCTATCTAAAAGTCCATCTGTAATAGCTTGTGATACTGATGAATTATTAATTACACCACCAAACTTATTTACTGATAAATGACATGCTCTACGTTTATAAGGTACTTTAGAATAACCAACATATACTATATCACCATCTTCTTTTACACAATATACTGCTGGTGGTATTGAATTATTTAATATTCTATTTTGTTCTTCCTGTTTATCGTGGTTTTTCTTATTATATGTTTTATAATAGTTTTTTCTATGTTCACTATTTAATACATTCCATTCACGTCTTTTTGCTTTATTTTTTCTGTAATACTCGTAATTGTATTTTTTTCTTTCTAATTTGTCCATTGTTTTTAATTTATTTTACTTTCATCCCAATTTTTGGGACATCCATAAATATTGCGAAAGAGGGGAAGACGATAAAAACATTAAAGGATTTTTAAGGGATGGGGATATTTAGTATTTATTGTAGAATTATTCTATATAATTAAATTTTAATCTTTAAAAAAAAATAAATCATGACTAAAGATGAACTTAGAGAACTAGCTAAACAAACATTTGGCTTAGTTGAACCTCAAGCTTCAGAAGTAGTTGAAGAAAAATTTGCTACCGCTACGCTAGAAGACGGAACAAAAATATCTAATGACAAAGGCAGTGAATTCGCTGTTGGAGATAAGGTATTTGTTGAAGTTGACGGCGAATTAAAGGATGCACCTGAAGGAGATCATATTACTAAAAGTGGTATGTCTATAACTTTAGATGCAGACAGCATCATTACTGGAATGAAAAGACCAGATGAGGCAGGAGAAGGTAGTGAAGGATTAGCTGAAGAAGAAGAAGATATGAAATCAGTAACAGAAGAAATGTCTGTAACTGAGGAAGTTGAAACTGACGATAAAACTAAAGCAACTACTGATGAAAAATTTGAGGAAAAAGTAATCGAGGAAGAAATTAATATGGCTTCTCTTGAGGATATCATCGAGGTAATCGGTGAAGTGGTAGAAGAAAAGATGAAGAAAATAGATGAAAGAATGAAAGACATTGAAGAAAAAATGTCTGCATTTTCATCTGAACCAGCTGAGGAATCAGTAGTGGCATCTAACTTTTCAAAAGCAAAAACTAACAATGAAGAAAAACCACTTAATGAAAGAAGATACTTCAATATGTTAGAAAAATTAAATACAATAACCAAAAAATAATTTAAATTATGAGCTTAAATGTATCAGCGTTAAATGATTTTAACAACGAAACTGCTGGAAAGATTGTACTAGATACAGTATACAAAGGTAATACTACAGAGTATGTGCAAGTGCAAGAGGGAATTAAATTCCAAGAGCCACTTAACCTTATCTCAGTAGATCCTTACTTCCAAGGAGGTAATGCCGTAACTACAGCATCTGGATCAGCAGAATTCACACAAAGAAACATAACAGTTACTAAAAGAACTGCTTATGATTCATGGAACCTACAAGACTTAACAGATAAATACTTAGGTGTTTCTGCATTACCAGCAGGTTCTTATGAAGAAACAATGACTATTCTTAATGATCTAACTACTGAGTTAGTTCAAAAAGCACAACAATCTAATGATGAATTCCTTTGGAACGCAGTAAGTGGATCACAATTCGCTAACTCAACTGTAACACCAAATGCGGATGGATTCAAAGCACTTATTAGTGGTTCAACAACAGGTGTTGTTGTAGCTACAGGTGATGGTGCTACTGCAATTACAGGTTCAACTGCATACGACCAAATAACTTCAATGTTAGGACAGATGGATGCAAACGTATTAGATAGTGACTTAACTGTATGGTGTGGAACTAGAGTATTCCAAAGAGTAATCAACGGATTAACTACTCAAAACTTATTCCACTTTGATCCTACAACTGTAGAAAGAAGAGGTGGTTTCTATGAAGTACCACTACCAGGTTACCCTAACGTAAAAATCGTTGGTAACTACGGATTAAGAGGAAGTGAAAGAGTAATTATTGGACCTACAGGTGATATGGTTGTTGGAACTGATCTAGTATCAGATACAACAAATTATCAACTTTGGTTTGATATCAATTCAGATACACTGAAATATAGATTAAGAAATAAACTAGGAGTTCAAATTGGACACCCAGAATATTTCGTATCAAACGATTTAGCATAAGTATAACCAATTAAAACCAGATAAAAATTATGGCATGTGAAATAACATCAGGATTTACGCTCGACTGTAGAGATAACGCAGGAGGAGTAAAAAACATTTATATACTATCTGGTTCAATTGCAGGAACCACAGGTGCAACTAATGGTTTGTTAACAGATATTTCAGGTTCAGGAGAATTCTTCAAATTTGAATTAACTAAACAAACAGGTGATTTTACAGAAACTATTACTCCAAGTGAGGCTAATGGTACTGTATTTTATGACCAAGCAATTAATGCACCATTCCACAAAATGCAGTCAGCTACAAGAAATCAAGTTAAAGTTTTAGCGCAAAACCCAGACTTAAAAATTATTGTAGAAACAAATAACGGAATTGAAGATTCAGTAGGGAAATTTTTCCTAGCTGGTCAATTTAACGGTATGACAATGACTGGTGGTTCAGGAGCAACTGGAACAGCTTTTGGTGATATGAATGGATACACTTTAACATTTGGAGGACAGGAACCTTTTCCTGCTAGCGAATGTTCAGGAAGTGATCTAAGCGCAATTATGACAGGTATAACTGTTTCATAATTAAACATTTTAATAAGGGTTGTTGTGAAAGCAATAACCCTTTTTTAAATAAAAAAAAGAATGATACAACTACAATACGGGACAACAAGCAGCTTAGAGAATGTTGCATTTTGGTCTAACCAGTATTTCACTGGTAGCACCTTACTATTTACATTAACATCCTCATTTGCAGGAAATGAAAGTAGTCCAACAGTATATGTAGTACAAAATAATACAAATGCAACCGAGAATAATGGTTGGATTTTATTTGATGTTAGTGGTTCAGATGTACCATCAAATAGTGGACATTATGAAGCTAATATTTATAATAGAGTAACAGGTAGTGCAGTTGTTTGGGAAACAGCAACTGATATATGGAATACCATTCAACAACAATGGGATGAGTATTCAGCAGGCGAAACAGCAGGTGAATTATTAGCTACCGAAAGAGTATTTGTCACAGGAAGTGACTATCAAGAACAATACAAATATCAAACAGCTAACGAATTAGCATATTACAACGTATATAATGGGTAAAGTAAATTTTTCAAATATTAAAAGGGATTCCTATTCTAAAAAAATGAGTAGTGAAAAAAAGGATAAACAATTTATCCGATATGGAGAAGATAATCAATTCCCAGATTATTTAATTGGTTTATATAACCATTCATCAACACACGCAGCGTGTGTAAATGCAGTAGTAGAAGGAGTACGTGGAGAAGGATTAGTAACTGAAGATGAAGAGATATTACAAAGAGCAAATCGCATGGGAGAATCATGGACAGAGATTTATAATAAAATTGCTTTAGATTATAAATTATTTGGTGGATTCGCATTAGAAGTTATTTGGAGTAGAGATAAAACTACAATAGCTGAAGTATACCATATTGATTTCTCTTATATTAGAGCAAAAAAGAAAGATAATAGGGGCAATTGTCCAGGTTATTTTATATCAAATGATTGGAAAAAGAACTTTCAGTATAGCACTAGAATTAATTTAAATGATGTACCTTACTTACCTATATTCGATCCTAGGAATAAAAAGTTTGAAGGTAGACAAATATATGTCCATCAACCTTACTCACCAGGAAAGGAATATTATCCTTTACCAGACTATGTTGGTGCAACAAAAGTAATTGATCTAGATCAAGAGATTGACAATTTCCACATTAATAATATAACTAATGGACTAACACCTTCGCTTGCAATTACTACATATACTAATGCTACAGATGATGAGCGTGAAGCAATAGAAAGAATGTTAAGAGAACAGTATGCGGGCACTAACAATGCTGGTAATTTAATCTACATGGATGTTCCAGCACCGGATGTAGCCCCTACGATTACTCCTATTCCTCAGAATGGTGCAGATACTTATTATACAACTATTAATGATATGACAGTTCAAAAGATATTAACTGCTCATAGGATTACATCTCCTGCTTTATTAGGTATTAAAGAAAATACAGGATTAGGTAATAATGCTGATGAATTAAATACAGCATATAGATTATTTTTAAACACAATAATAACACCATATCAACAAAACATTCTTGGCGTAATAGAATATTTATTATCAATAAAATACACAGACAAAATATCAGTAGGTGTGATACAAAAAGATCCTTTATATGAAGGTGAATTAGGTGAAAGAGAAGTAGTAACATCTCAAGAAGCGGAAGTTGAAGAAATTGGGAAATTAGAAGATCAAGTAGACGAAATAAACGAAATAACAGAGTAAAATGACAGATACACTATTATTGTCTTGGACAAAATTAAAACAATGGAGTGATATTAATGATTCAGTTGATCCTGACTTAATAAAGAACAACATTCGTTTATCACAAGACATTGACTTACAAAGAGTTATAGGAACATTATTATATCAAAAATTAATTGATTTAGTAAAAGCAGGAACAATTGATGATTCAGGTAATGCTGTATACAAAACTTTACTTGACACGTATGTTCAACCTATGTTACTTTATGCGTCATATTATGAGACATTAGAGAGCATTTATTTACGCCCTAGAAATAACGGATTACTAACACCACAAGGTGGAGAAAATAGTATAAATGTAGATAGACAAGTCTATGATATGAAAAGACAAAGCGTAAGAAATAAAATGGAATTTTACGCTGACAAATTAACACGATTTATAACTGAACAACAAGCAGATTATCCTGAACTAAATCAAAATACATTATTATATCAACAAGTAGCTGATTATGGTTCACAATATACTGCGCCAATTGTATTTCAACAACAAACAAGATCAAGGTATCTAAATTTAGCAAGAAGAGCAGGTTTACCAATTGTTGATTCAGCTTATAGTCAATACCCACCACCAATTTTTAGAAGAAACAGATTTTAAGTATGGCAACTAATATAAGTAATTTACCAATATCATCCTCGTTTCAAGATTTAGTTCTTGAAAGTGGATCAATACTACAAAACGCAACAGGTAGTGTAATTAATAATTTAACAATTACCTCATCATTTGCTATAACAGCATCACACGCAACAAATGTTCCTGATACAGCATCATTTGCTGTAAGGGCAACTTCAGCATCGATGGCAGATAGTGCTTCATACGCAGTATCAGCATCAGTTGAGATAACAAAAGAGATATCTTCATCTTATGCTGATGTAGCAGGAGTAGCACAAAGTGTAGCTGGTGGAGATGTTAATGGTGCAGTAGCAAGTGCTTCATTTGCTGAAACAGCATCATTTTTTGATGGAAGTGTAGTAAGTTCTTCATTTGCTGAAAGTGCTTCAAGAGCAGTAAGTGCTTCAATGGCTGATAGTTCATCATACGCTGTATTAGCGAGCGATGCAAGGGATTTAATTATTGGTGTAAAATCTTCTCAAGCAACAACAATATTAAAAGGACAAACACTACACGCTGTAGGAGTAACAGGCGAGAATATAAATGTAGTAACAGCATCAAATGATAATTCGGCAAATATGCCAGCAATTGCAGTAGCAAATGAAAATATAAATGCTGGAGCTACAAGTACTGCTGTAATAAGTGGTAAAATTGTAGGTATTGATACAGATGGATTAGTAGCAGGAGCAAATGTTTATGTAGATGTTAATGGAGGAATTACAGGAACAAAGCCAACAGGAACAGCATTAATACAAAATATAGGTGTAGTAGGTAAAATAGATGCAGTAGATGGAGAATTAGTAGTATTAGGAAGTGGAAGAAGTAATGATTTACCAAATATAACAAGTGGATATTTTTGGGTAGGTAACGAGAATCAGGTACCAATTGCGGTAGCTACGTCGTCACTTTCAGTAGTCAGTGCCTCATATGCTAATGTAGCAGCATTAGCCCAAAACACAGAAAAAGCTGATATTAACCCACAAAACCAAGATTTTAATTATAATGTAGTATTTGGTGTTAGTGGTTCAAGTGAAACATTATATGTTGACGGAGGAGACCAATTAGAATATAACCCATCAACAAATAGATTATTTAATATTACAAGTGTTGAAGCTGATAATTTTACTGGTTCATTCCAAGGTAATTTAGCTGGGACAGCATCGTTTGCAGTAAGTGCATCTCATACAACAGATAGCTCATCATTTGCAACAAGTGCTTCATACGCAGTAACAGCATCACAAGCAGACAATATTAGAGGTGGAATTAATGTATCATTTAATAGTGGTTCATTTAATTATTTAACTGCAACATCAGCATCAATAGGGCATTTAAGAACAGTAACTGGTTCAGCCGTAATAATTGGTGATGAATTTATATTATTAAACGCAGATACACCAGTAGCAAGATACGCAGGTATAAAAGTATATGATTCAGGTTCAGGAGTAACAGCATCTTTAGAATGGGATGGTGAAACAGATAACTGGATATTACAAGAAGAGACAGGAAATACAGCTGTAATAATTACAGGTCCAACAGGAAGTAGAGCATCAGAAGTATCACCGGGTGTAAATAAAATACAAAAAGGTGGAGGACACCATACAATAATTGATTCTAGTATAACAGATACTGGAACAGCAGTTACTATAGGAAATACAACAACATTTAGTAATGGAGCAAGCGGTTCATTTAGCGGTTCATTTGAAGGTGAATTATTAGTTACAGCATCAAACGCATTATTTGCTACAAATGCTTTAAGCGCATCACACGCAGAATCATCTTCAGTAGCAGTATCTTCTTCATTTGCTAATACAGCAGCAACAGCAGTAAGTGCTTCACACGCAGAATCAGCGTCATTCTATGGTGGAAGTGTAGTAAGTTCTTCATTTGCAGAAAGTTCATCATTTGCTCAAGATGCAAGAACAGCAGATAGTGCTTTAACAGCAACAACAGCATCACACGCATTAAGCATACCAGGTGTTATTACAAATGATATAGAATTTGAAGGAGTAGTAAGTGGAGATGTGAATACTATTACAATAACATCAAATACAGCATCAATAGATTTTGATACAAGTAATTTCTTCCTATTAACAATGCCAGCAGGGGGTAATGTTCACGTTAATGCTACAAACATTAAAAATGGAACTACAGTTAATCTACAGGTAACACAAAATGCAACAGCAGCAACAATGGATTTTGCTGATTATATTAAATTCGAATCAGGAAGTGAATATACAATATCAACAGGCTCAGGTAATGTTGATTTAATTTCATTTGTAACATTTGATACAACAAACTTATTAGGAGCAGGAATTAATCATTTAGTATAATGTATACTCCAACATCGGTATTTAAAAATAAACCAAAAGAAGCAGCAGCACCAGGATTTAATGGGCTGATTGATGATGTAGGTGTTGACGCTGTAGCTGCTTTAGGTTTTTACAAACTTAGAAACGCTTATACAGGAGATTGTATCCAAGTAAGAAGAGCAAGTGATTCAGCAACCCAAGATATAGGATTTACAGGAACAGGTGAATTAGATACAGCAGCAATAGCAACATTTTGTGGTTCATCACAAGGAAGACTTGCAATATGGTATGATCAAAGTGGTAATGGATTTGATTTTAATGCAACACAAAATTCACAAGCAGGAACTGCAGCAAATCAACCTTTAATTTATTATGATTATGGTGGTGCAACAGGATACGCTGTAACAACAGATGCCGCTGGAAATATAGCAGCATTTTCTGCAGTCCCAGGTTCACCATCAGCACAAGGAACATTATTCTTGAATTCACCTACAATGGATTCTAAACAAAGTCCAACAATAACAATGTTTGTTCAAGTAAATGTTCATAATGGTAATGGTATTTATCATACAGAACTTGCTAATGGATATAACCAAGGAACTTATGGAGGAGCTGGTAATATAAAAATTATTAGGAGTAATGGATCTAATTTAATTACAAGATCTACTATTAATACTGATGCTACAGATCCATTTGCATCAACAGTATTTTATTGTGATGATTGTGGTACTAATTTATCAAAGTGGTGGATAACAAGTGAGTTAGATAATGCTACATTTGAAGCTTCATTTACTACAAATGGGTTTAATGTTGCTGCGTATGCTAATGCAACAATTTTTAGATATTACTCACCTACATTATATCAAAACTGTGCTATAAGTGGATATATTTATTGGGATTTAA
>Ga0209425_10006764_pt1 | contig 10922 bp, 7 predicted proteins | sample COG_05_FD_184749 | JGI IMG/M metagenome (GOLD analysis project Ga0209425, IMG submission 184749) | Pelagic Microbial community sample from North Sea - COGITO 998_met_05 (SPAdes) (version 2) | ecosystem: Environmental > Aquatic > Marine > Neritic zone/Coastal water | place: Helgoland, sampling... | reverse complement strand
AATTCTAAAGCGGTGTGGGCGCCTAAACCACGGACGAGCGCTCGATTCCAAGTGGCCCCCAAATTAATGTTTTGCGGAAATAGGGTCCCATCCGTCGTATAGTTTGCGCCGTGCACTGCATCAATGCCATATAGCATCGGGATATCCAATCTAGAATTGGATAACGCCTGCTCCTGCAAAGTTGAGATACAATTCCGCCACTCTTCCTTGGACATGCTTTGAGCAAACACGTTGAGAACAGACCCAATATGTTTTTCGCCGAATGCTTCTTTCATTCGGGTCGTATCCAAAACAAGCTGGCCATCATTCGTTTGGGGCGAAGAAGACAGGGCTTCCAGCGTAAGCTGAGTCATTTGACCTGCTTTTTCCTCCAGCGTCATTTCAGAAACCAACGCCTGAATCCACTCAGATTTTTCTGAGGATAACTTCATTCGCACATCCTTACACGAAAAGGCCAACAACGACCAGCGTTATGGCAATTAAAATTATAGACTGAATCCGGTAATTAGCCCACCAAACGACTCCTTTCAAACGCTCCGTATCCTCCCTAAACATGGATGCCGTCCACACCAACTCCCTTGTCGACTCAGGAGGGGCAGGAGTGAGCAATGAGCCGATCACAATAGTGACCAACGAGAGAACGAACAGAATCGGTGCGATGTACAGAAAATGAAGTTCTAACGGGGCAAAAAGCAGAACTATTGCCGTTAAAAACCCAAAAACTAAACCGGAAAAAGCGCCTGTCCCATTCGCTCGAGGCCAAAACACCCCAAGCACAAAACAGGCAACAATAGGTGGTGTTATATAAGCCAAGACACCTTGAAGATACTGCCAGAGAGAAGGGAATTTGGAGATCTGAGGTGCCCACAAGGCACCGATAATCATCACAATACCCGTTGCGACTCGGCCCACTTTGACCAGGTTTTTTGAACTCATTTTGGGTTTAAGTTTCTTAACCCAGTCCATCGTCACCAAGGTGGAAACAGCATTGAGCGTGGAATCCAAACTGGACATGATTGCCGCTATCAGCGCGATCAGAATAAGTCCCCTAATCCCGACCGGTAACAGATCGAAAATCATCGTTGGAAACACCAAGTCTCCCTTGGGAAGGTTAGGATAGAGCACCCGAGCAAAAACCCCCGGAAAGACCATTATGAACAGAATAGGCACTTTCAGAAGGCCAGCGAACAATGCTCCCCACCTTCCCTCGTCCAAGTTCTTGGCAGCGAGAGTCCGCTGAACCATATACTGATTGCTACACCAAAAATAGATTCCTAACAACGGAAGCCCGACTATGAGCCCCAACCAAGGAAGAGCGGGATCATCCAATGGTTGAATCAAGCTCAATTCGCGATCCGTGGTTACTGCTAGGACAGCATCCCAGGACCCCACCTTTTGAAAAGCGATAAACGCGATCATGGTGGACCCTATTAACAAGAGTACCGCTTGAATGGCGTCCGTATACACAACCGCCTTCAGTCCACCAGCGATGGTATAGACTCCGGCAATAAAAGCCAACACCGTCGTAATCTGCCACATCGGCACCTCCGGAAGCACGAGGTTTATGACCAATGCGCCAGCATAAAGAGCCCCTGCAGTCTCCAAGAGGATATTGCCGATGACGGTAATGCCCGACATGTAGTAGCGCGATCGTTGATCGAACCTCTTTTCCAGGAATTCCGGAAGCGTATAAATCTTCGTTTTAAGGTAAAACGGAAGGAAAAATACGATAAAAAAGACGAGGACAATTACGGCAAACCACTCGTAATTATATACTGCGATACCAGTAGTGTACGCATCGCCAGCCAATCCAATTAACGTACTGGATGACACATTGGAGGCAAATAGGGACAACCCAATTAATGGCCAAGTAAGACTTCGGCCTGCAAGAAAGTAGTCCTCTTCCGAGGCTGTTTTTCTGGATACCCAAAAACCAATTCCTACAATGCCAATCAGGTACACCCCAATGACAATGATATCTAGCGTATCTAGTTCAAATGATGTCATGGATACATGAAATAAAGTGCCAAATGATGAGCATCAAAAATGGATTACGACGTCTGACGAAGATTTAAAGCCACCGGCAACGTTCTTAATGTCGAGTCAAGTCTGTCATTCTTTAGACGTTCCGTCAACAAACGGATCGCCGCAGATCCCAACTCCCGAACAGGAACGTGAACAGAAGATAACGGTGGGCTTGCATAGCGCGCACTGGGAACGTCATCGAATCCGGTTACGGCCATTTCCTCTGGAATGGCTACGCCTTGCTCCCGAAGCGCACTCAATACACCGATGGCTGAATCATCATTAGAGGCCATGATCGCTGTTGGCCTCTGTTCCAAAGCTAGCAGTGTTTTGGTGCGTTCAAAACCTGTTTTTTGATCGTACTCACCATTCAGAATCAACTCTTCGTCTTCAGCAATGCCTACGTCTTGAAGGGCTTTTCGATATCCACGTAGTCGCTCTTGCGCATCATACGCGTCTTTAGGACCAGTAATAAATCCAATACGACGATGCCCCTTAGATACCAGATGGGTGGTCATGGCATACATGCCACCATAGTTATCAAAGGTGATTCCTTCGGGATTCTCCTCAACAAAACGAGTATTGACAAACACCAACGGAATGCCGGCCGGAGCTAAATCTCTCACTTCAGCCGTACTCATCTGTGGTGCCATTACTAAAAGCCCATCCACTCTTTTGTACATCCCTCTCATCGCCTTTTTCAAATCATCCGAAGAGTGATGAGAGGTCGAAATCAGTAGGAAGTAGTCTTCTTCCTGTGCAGCTTCATCCACACCATTCAGGAATTCGGAGAAAAACTCACCACTAACGAAGGGCAAAATGATTCCAATGCCGCCTGTTTCACGAGTCAGTAGACTTCTTGCTGCGGGGTTAGGTGTATATCCCAATTCGGCAACAGCTCGCTCCACGCGAACACGCTTCTCGGAATGAACCGGACAGGTATCGTTTAATACACGAGAAACAGTTGAAATAGAGACATCGGCTTGTTTCGCGACATCTCGGATAGTTACACCCATTACAAAATCGTATCTTTCCTTACGTCATGAAAACTATGAAAACCTTTTCACGAAGCTACTAAGCTTGTTGATACTGCGCAAGTATGATTTCGCAACCAAGGCGAATTCTTTTCTACACCTTAGCTGGCTGTATTCCGATTATCCTAATCGTCGCAGCTGAAGTACTTTTCCGATTGTTGGGAGTCGGCGAAAGCACCCGTACCCCGTTTATAAAGCTCCAAGAAAATGCGGACTATGCCGTGTTTAATCCAGCTTATGCTGAACGGTATTTCCAAGGGTTTACTCCTTCTGTCGCTTACAATCCGTTCTCTGCTCAAAAGCCCGAAAATAGCTATCGCATTGTCGTTTTAGGCGGCTCATCAACCGCAGGATTCCCCTATCATTTCTATTACGGGTTTCCAGAATCTGTGGGAAGACGAGCGCAGGCCTACATGACAGAACGCCGAATTGAGATCATAAACCTAGGAATGACGGCCGTCAACAGTTACACGTTGTGGGATCTCAAGAAAAGGGTTCGCGATATTCAACCAGACGTTGTGCTTATCTACGCCGGGCATAACGAGTATTATGGTGCGTTCGGAGCCGGTAGCAATATTGGCCTATCCACCCAGTCCATTTTTCTGAAACGACTTCTACTCAAGCTGAAACGAACGGCCATCTTCACTAGTCTAGAACAGCTTATTCAACCTCGGCCTGAATTGTTACCGGGAGAATCGGACGGTGAACAGACATTGATGGCCCGAGTGGTTAGAGAGGCCGTAATACAAGAAGGAGACGATGTCTTTCTTGCGGGTATCAAACAATTTGAGACCAATATGAGGGATGTCGTGACTGAGTTTTCAGATGCGGGTATCCCAGTTATTATAGGAACACTCACTTCTAATACTCAGGATCAAGCGCCTTTGGGAAAGCTGGATGAGGCGCAAACCCTATTTGAAACTGCACAGTCCATGAGCTGTGAGTATCGTGGATGTTCACGCGAATCGTTTATCCGCGCCAAAGATCTAGACGAGATCCGATTCCGGGCGCCGAGCGAAATAAACAGCATTATTCGATCCATGACTTCCGACGGCGAGGCCATACTCGTTGACGTGGAGCAATTGTTCGAAAACGAGAGTTTGACCGGTGTACCGGGCAGTGATTTATTCATCGACCACCTGCACCCCAATCAAAAAGGGCTTGAACTCATGGGGGCGGCGTTTGCGTCGGCTATTCTAGAACATGAGAACATAAAAGCAGAACCAACGGCATGGCCTACTGAAATGAAATTGGATCCCCTTGCAGCATCGCATGCGAATTTACTCGTGGAGCGCCTGCTCATGGACTATCCATTTATTCAGGGGCGAAGCCCAGATGTGACAGCCCGATTGAGCGATAGCCTGGTAGCTAGATTCAAATCTGGTAAAAAAACCGATTCACTATCGGCAACGATTGTCACTTCTCCCCTTACCGTTTCAGAGGCCTTATTTGAGGCCATCCAATCCAGCGAAATAACTCCTCAGGAACGAGCGCAAATGTATGAGGCCCTTTTCTATTGGCGGCCTTTGGCTATCGACTACATGAAACAGACGGTAGCTCAACAGGTGACCGAGCCTTTGCTCGATTCCTTAACGACTCGACTCGCGGTTTACGGAGCAAATAAAACAAACGATGTGTACTTCTGGAACGTGCTGGGGGCTGTTTTCTTACGGCAAAATCATTTTCAGGAAGCCGATCGCTCGCTTGCCAAGGCAGAAGCGATTGATAGCACATCGACGGCCATGCTTTTCAATCGAGCCAAGTATTATCTAACTGTCGGAGACACGCTTACTGCTCAATCCTATTTTAGTCGATATCAAGAAAAATCGACTCAAAATTGATTCAAACGTGTTATTCGAGCGTGCTTCCTAGAGCGGAAGCGAGACGAGAAATCACCGGATTATCAGGTTGCTGACCTCTGGCCCGGTTGAAATAGAGGGCCGCCTCTTCCAAATTCCCAACCTCCAGATAAAAGACCGTCATATTTACTAAAGTCGGAAAGTGATTCGGCTCGCTTTCAAGAATGTCCAAAAATACGTTCTGGGCCCGGTCTCGCTGCCCCAACTGAACCATCATCAAAGCCACATTGGACAACAGCTCAGTATTTCCAGGCCTCATGCTAACTGCAGATTGATACTGCTTCAATGCCTGGTCCCATCTGCCAATGGCCCGGTTAGCCTCTGCCAACTGTACCCGTTGTGAAAAACGCTGCGGATATTCGCGAACGTCAGTTTCCAGCAGTTCAACGGGTTTCATTATTTTGCGTACCTCATCAGAGCGCACATACATCTGATTTGCAGCCTCAACATTTCCCATCCTCTGAAATGAACGTCCCATTTCAAACAAGGCGGTATAATTAAACGGATCCTGCTCAGACATACGCTGCATCAATACCAGCGCTGAATCTGGCGTACCGATCTGATTTTCAAGCCGTGCAACAAGAAGCCAAGTTGTTGTTTTGGACGCATCTAGTTGGTAGGAACGACGTCCATAGCTCAATGCATTCGATAAATCCCCTGCTTGTTCCGTATACATGGCGCGGCTTAGCCAAGCGGGTGCATAGGTATCTTTAATGGCTAAACTTGATTCAATAGCGACCAATGCACTATCCAGGACTCCCAATTCTGCATACACACCCGCCACAGCATGCCACGACCTTGGATCGCTTTCCAATTGCGACTCCTGTAAAAACCGAGATAAAGCCGCCCTGTATTCTTTTCTCAGGTACGAGATGTTAGCCAGGTTATGAAATACCCCCGGATAGGCCGGATGCTGGTTCGCCACGATCACAAAACTGGATTCAGCCGCGCTAAACCTTCCGAGTTCAAAAAGGACTCTGCCTTTAAGAAAATGTCCATCTACCGAGCTAGGATCCACGGCTAAAACATCTTCGGCCTTTGAAAGCGCCCGATTCAAATCCCCCTGAGACAACGCTTGATTAGCACCCTGAATCCCGGATGCGATTTTCGGGGAAATGGCAGGCAGCTGCTCCTCCCTCGAACCGCAGGCACTCGTTGCCACCACTCCAATCATGCACACAACAAGTAGAAAAAGTGTTGTAAAATGAGTCAATCTGAACATGAAGTCGTTTGGAGAATTTCAAGAATGGGTCATATTGGGAATACCGGAGGCCCTATTTTAGGAATCTCTCCTATGGCAACCAACATCAGGGCTCATGCAAACTCGCTCGATCCATTTGTGGTCCTTTTCGTTTCTCATCTTGTGCTCGGGCTGTGGCACGGAATCGATGAGTCCTACAGAAGCGCCTGCCCTATCATTCGCGTTTAAAGAAATTCAGCTGCCCGATTCATTCCGTCACCATAACGGTGCTCAAGGACAAAAATGGTTCCCTGAAACCATGAGCGGAGGGGGTGCATTTCTAGATATCGATTCGGACGGCGACCTAGATGTACTCATTCCTGGAGGCGCAACACTGATCGAAGACGTGTCCCGTATGGAAGGTGACGTACTAGCGCTCCTGAATGACGGCAGCGGTACATTTTCGGAGGCTCTCATTCCGGGTTTAGACCATCTTCCGGGATACGCAATGGGCCTCTACCCAGCAGACCTTGACCAAGACGGGGATATTGACCTCGTGTACACGAGTCTTGGACCCAACCTGATTTTGGAGAACACAAATGGCACGTTCGTCGCCACGCCGCTTGCCAGCGCTAACGACGATTGGAGCACCGCAGCACTCATCTTTGACGCCGATGGTGATGGCTGGTTGGATATTTTGATTGGCAACTATGTGGACTGGAGCGCTGAAAAGGATATTTTCTGTTCAACAGATGGCTCCACCAAAGGATATTGCACCCCTGAACTTTATGAAGGCGTAACAGCATCATTTTTCAGAAATAGAGGGGATGGATCCTTTTACGAAGATACCAACGGAACAGGATTTGAGGCCATAGAAGGCAAAACCTTAGGACTGGCCATGGCGGATGTGAATGCAGACGGGCTTCCCGATGTGCTCGTGGCAAATGACACAGATCCAGATCAGATGCTGATTAATCAGGGCGGAGGCTCGTTTGTGGATGAGGGCATTGTTAGCGGGCTCGCGTTTGACGAAAGAGGAAGGGCCCGCGCGGGTATGGGTATTGATTCGGGCATCACGGATGATTCAGATAGAGAAACGGTATTTGTCGGTAACTTCTCGGACGAAATGATTGGGGTCTACCGCCAATTTGGACCCGGTAGTTTTATCGATCGAGCAGCCGGCTCTGCCATTGGACAGCCGAGCACACTCACCTTGACGTTTGGGCTGATGACCTCTGATCTGAACCTCGATGGCCATGTGGATGTCATCACAGCTAATGGACACGTAGAGCAAACCATCGAGTCCATTAGGGATAATGTCCGATATAAACAGACGCCTCATCTGTTTGCCAGCGATGGAAAGGGTTCTTTTGACGATGTAGCCCCGTCCATTTCTGCTTTTGGCGCCTATGCCGCTCGAGCGCTAGCCATTGGTGACATCGATGGAGACGCAGACCCTGATATTCTTCTGGTTGAAAACAATGGCCCCGCACATATCTGGAAAAACCAGTCTACAGGAAGTGCACTGAAAATCGTCCTTGAAAGCAGCATTGGACCTGCTCATGGAATAGGAGCAAGAATCGAGGTTTGGAGCAACCAAAGAATGCAGAGTCGTTTGGTTAAATCCGGTTCCAGCTACTTGAGCGGATCTGAAACCGCCGCATTTTTTGGACTCTCGGATGCTTCTATAGCAGATTCCATTCTGGTTCACTGGCCATCGGGGCATATACAACGAAGGACCAATGTGTCCTCCGGAAACCTCCTTATTCGAGAGACTGAGCACTAGGTTCTCAATGAACGTGAATCCTGTTTGCCTCATTGTTGTCGGCAGGATGAACGGCTCGGTAGGCCCTAGCACGCGCTGACGCGCTTTCGTCCGCCTTGAATCGCTCATACCTCGTACGGTATGAATCAGAAACTTCAGTTTCCCCAACCGATTGGTAGAGGAGCATCAAGTTGTAGTTAGCGGTGAGGTCTTCAGCATCAATCCTCAGGACCTTGAGTAAGACCTCGATCGCTTCCGGCATTTGTTCATCCAAGTAGAGCGATCGTCCTAAGTCATTCAACACGACGCGGTCTTTTGGATGACTCGAAAGGACCTGTTTGAAAGCGGAAATGGCTTCTTCGTAGTTGCCCATCAACTTGAAAATCAATCCGCGAAAATACGTGGTCTTGTAATACCCCGTCCGTGCCGTATCCGCAGCCTTAAGAGCGTTCAGCGCACTATCATAATCACCCGTCACGATGTGAACTCGGGCTACATTCACCCACCCATCTACATACTCGGGTGCCAACTCGGTAACCCGCGAAAAGGCCTCTGTTGCCAAGGACAAATCACCCTCTCGAAGCAATGCGATTCCGTAATCGTTCCAACTCAAGTAGGTTGCTAATTCCTGTTTCTTTGCGCCCTCATTCTCTTCGAGTGGTCCCAACCCGAGTACCAACGAATCTTTAGCCATCTCGACAATCGGCAACTTCGGCAGCGTTAATGTTAAGGCTGAAACAGTAGAATCCACACCACCAAAGGACCAGTCTCGTTTATCTGCAGAGAAATGTCCGTCAAAGGGCTCGTCAAAGGTCCCACCAAACGCGAAGTCAGTGTACTCTTTTGAAAACTTGCGATAGTTCAGTTTCGCAGAGACTGAAATAGGTGATACGGCGTCTGGGGGCACATTTAATACGTAATGCGCTACGTCCGCTGCACCCGGTGGAATCAGGTTTACGTATACGGTGCTCCGGGTCGCAAATGCATTTCGCTTATCGATTCGTCGGGAAGCGCCGTCGACCAGAACGGAACGATAAAAATGTGCCGTTGAATCCACAACATCCTGGTAAACCCGTCCGCTTTCAATCAGCACCCTTCCAGTGGCATCTGTTGCTTCTACTTCTAACCAAGCCTCCTGAGCATCCGTGGTACCCGTCGGGAAAAAATGTCCCACATTCTTGGACCGGACCACCACATCTAACATGTAGCTCGATCCAGGACGAAAAACCGACTCGCCTGAACGGAGATCGCCCGTAATGTCTCGCGGTTCGGAAACCGAACCGCGAGATAAAGCCAAGCCTTCCTCCTCTCCTATCGCGAAAGAAGTGCTCGCCTCAAGCTCTCTTTGCAGCAAGGCTCCAGAAGGTGATAAAATATCATCCTCAATGGGGGAAACGGCAAAAATATCAACAGAAAGATGGCCTTGCTTAAGAAAATTAACGGTATTGGCCAATTGATCTTCATTTCCGTGAGCGACAGAAATAGCGGTATTGGCAGCCGTAAATCGATGGTCTCTCATACCTCTCGAACTGGAACCGGGATCATCTGAGGGCACGATAGACATATGACAATCCGTGCATTGCACCGGTGTTTCAGGCTGATAAAAGGAACGCGCACCCATACCCGATACGCCGCTAGCTTGCCAATTATCGTACGTATTAAAACCGCGAAGCCAACGATAATCATTTACGGCTTTATCCAGGTGAACCTTATGACAGGTCGAACAATATGCCGCTTGATCCTCGACCATAAACGGCTCCATAAATGCAGCTCGGTGGGGTCCTGGATCTAGTTTCATCACCTGATCGTGCATGAACTGTACGACTGGACTCTTATGAGTGGCGAGCGCATGCAGGGCGGGCACTTCCAGCGTATAGGCGCCATTTCCACCCGTATTTCTAATTTCCTTGATCGCATGACAAGAAACACAGGTTACCCCTGCATGCGCTTCAGGCGTATCCAAAAACTCTACGACTGGCTGTTCCATTTGCCCCGAGAACAACAAAGCTGGATCATGGCACCCGGCGCACCATTTGGCGGCTTGCGTACCTCCTACTTCCTGTAGATACTCAATCGATTTCCTGTACCATTGGTTGTTAAAGGACGACAAATGGTGCGCCGAAACGGACCATTGTGCAACAGCATCAACATGGCAACCAGAGCGCCCACATCCATCAGACTCCAAAAAAAAGGACGCCGGAATCAAGTCTTGATTGGGTGTGCTGGCTGGGCTTGGGAAAAAAGGGCTTTCTTCCCCTTGCGCCGTGTTGTCAGCAAAAGTGAGAGGAAATGGAGCCTCATTTTCAATGAGATCGAATGAGTTGCTGTACCAGTAGCTCATTCCGACAAGCATAAAAAACAGCAGCGGACCCCAATTTGCCCGGACCAACCTGTTCTCTTTGGCCTCTATCTGATTCTGAATTATTCCATGGAGAACAACGAGAACGGAAGAAGTGATATGAAGGGTTAGAATCCATTCAAACGGCCGCGATACCCCGAATACAAAGATTGAAAGTCCACTGAGGGCAGCGACGGCTAAAACAAGGCTCTCGAAACCTGTTTTCCAAGACCTTTTTGCCGTTAAGAGGAACTGGACACGTCGCATCCAGAAAAACGTCAGAAGAAGACCTGAAGCGGCATGAATAAATATCTGGGATACATACCAGAAAGAAGACGATTCTCGCCCAAATAATAAGCCAGCACTAATCAGTGCCAACACAAATGCGCTTCGCTGGGCCGATGTGGATTTTGTAGCTATCAAACTAGATTATTGCCCACTTTCAGATTCAAATACCCGGACATAGTCCACTTCCATGCGTTGAGGAAATGTCGTGGTCGCATCCGGACTGCCAGGCCAATTTCCTCCAACGGCGACATTCAATAAAATGTGGAATCGTTTGTCAAAGGGCGATGGATAGTCATGACCCGGAGTATACCAGTTAGATACTCTGGCAAATTGAACATCATCGATGTACCAATTAAACTCGGTCTCCGTCCATTCTACAGTATACACATGAAAATCATTGTGCAGAGAGCCCGTTGAAAGACGGAGTGATCCT
>Ga0209425_10006763_pt1 | contig 10923 bp, 8 predicted proteins | sample COG_05_FD_184749 | JGI IMG/M metagenome (GOLD analysis project Ga0209425, IMG submission 184749) | Pelagic Microbial community sample from North Sea - COGITO 998_met_05 (SPAdes) (version 2) | ecosystem: Environmental > Aquatic > Marine > Neritic zone/Coastal water | place: Helgoland, sampling... | reverse complement strand
GATGATGGACCGCAACGAGGCGCGGAAAGAAACGTTTTACCGGGCGAAACGAATTCATTTTCTCGGACGAATCGTGCACGTGTGCACGCAAAACGAGAACGGTCCGTGCCCGTTGCTCGCTTTGGCGAACGTTTTACTCCTCAGGAACGCGATTCAAATGCGGAATTTTGCGACGACGAGTGCGAGTAGTGGTGGTGGCGGCGAAGAGTCGTCTTCCTCTCCTCAACTTTATTCCTCGCACGAAGTCATCGCGACGTTAGCGACGAGAATATTAGACTCGAACGTCTCGGAGAAGACGGGGGAGGCGTATAAAGGGTTTCAGTTAGGCGAGAACGCGCGAGAACGAATGTATGAGAACAACGAGAAGAATATTGAGACGGCGTTGTCGGTGTTGCCGAGTTTAGTGAACGGGTTAGATGTGAACGTGCAGTTTATCGATTCCGAGGCGTTTGAGTACACGGCGAACTTGTGCGTGTTTGACGCTTTGGACGTGAGTTTATACCACGGGTGGGTGGTGGACGCGAAGTTTGACGTCGCGACGGGGCACGTGGTTAGTAGGCTGAGTTATAATCAACTCGTAGAACGGTTGATTGAATTGAGAGACTTGGAACAAGAACAAGAGATGATCGAGGAAGAGAAGAAGAAGATCGAGGAAGAGTTGAATTTAAGCGCGAAGGAAAACGTGCTTCACACGGAGGATTCGCCGACGACTGGGGAGCTGAACAAACAGTTGGACGAGTTGGCGGAGATGATGGAAGGTGGGAGCAACGTGACGACGCCCAGATCAAAAAGTAATCAGAATAGTTTTAGCGAGAATAACAACAAGAGCAACAGTAATAACAATAACGATAATAGCAATAGCGAAAAGAGTTTAGCGGCGATCGGCGAAGAAGAAGAAAGAGAAGAGGACGAAAGAGTGCGTTTACAGAAACAAATATCGAACGATTTCAATAAAATTGTCATGGAGCGCACGGCCATCGAAGAGTTCCTAGAGGCTACCTCCACGCAGTGCACCGAGGAAGGTTTGAAATCTGTTTTTGGTAACATGCGGAACAACGAGTTGGGCGTGTTTTTTCGAAACAATCACTTCTCGGTGATTTTTAAAAGAGATAATCAGTATTTGCTTTCTCTGGTTACTGACGAGGGATTCATCGACGAACCGTCAATCGTTTGGGAAATCGTCTACGACGACGGCGCGATCGACGACGACGATATCGATTACGCCGAAGAAACTGACGACGATCAATTGGCGCGGTTGATGAGAGAGCAACGCGCGAGAGAACGCGAACAAGTTTTCTTAAACGCCGATTTCAAACCGTTCGACGGCACAGGCGAAGACTATTTCGATGTAGAAAAGAGCTCACCGGGTGCGATTAAAACGAGAAGCGGACGCGCGTCAGTCTCTTCCTCGCAACCAGGCTCGGCGATGAGCGGAGGTGGCCTCGCGGCGTTTTCGCCGCGGCAAGGCACCTCCTTCCCTGCGTCCCCGGCGAAAGCTTTAGGCGGGACTCCAACAGCCACGACGACTTCCTCGGACGATGATTTCGAAGTCGCTCGAAAACTGCACTCGGAGTTAAACTGCAACGCTCGATTCGAGGCCCCAGTGGCTCCGAACGCGCATCACGTCGACGCGCAATTCATTCCTCCGTCGCAAACGTACGAAAACAGCGCGGATGCCGATTTAGCCTACGCCATGCGTTTACAAGAAGAAGAGGAACAATCCGCCGCCGCTCGAGAACGCGAAAATGGAGGACGTCGTTCTGCTGGACATTTCGCGGACATCCCTCCAACCTACGGCGCTCGCGGTCGCTTAGCCGAGGACCCGATGTACGCCGCCAACGCGCCGCACGAACAAGGCCAAAACGGAGAGCAACGAAGCGCCTATTTACGTCCCGTGAGAAAGATGAAAGTCTCCTCCTCGGGCGGTAAGAAGAGCTCCTCGGGTGGCGGCGCGAAAACCAGCGAAAACTGTTGCATTCAATAATAAATACTACGTAATAGTTATCCGTGTAATACTACTCGTCGCGAGCGATTTCTCGCGTCCTCTGCTGCTTACGCTGAATTTTTTCTCTTTCGCTTCCTTTTGAGGCCGCGTCACAAAAAATCGGCCACCATTTCCGTCCAAACTCTAATCGCGAGGAAGACCGCCATGTCGTTCTGGGATTCCGTGACGACTGGCGCCCAAAACGCCGCCGAAACCACGAAACTCGTCTCCATCGTGCGTCTTTTTTGTTCTCTTTTTTGTTCTTTCGCGGTCTCTCTCTCTTTGCGCCTCTTTCGCGGGGCGCAATCAGAACGCGACGTTTTGGTGAAACAAAACTCCGACACCCGATGGGGTGATGGTCTCGAACGTCATCTCGAGCGTTTAAGAAGTCTTCCTCCTCAAATCTTCTCTTCACTGACGACAAACGATAAATGTGTCTTTCCTATTCCAAAACTACCCCCTCGCATAAAACAGAGAACGAAACTCCAAGCGGAAGTGATGTACTTCGAACAACAAATCAAACAAATCATGCAAAATTTCGGAGTCGAATGCTTCCCGCACATGGAACAATCCAACTCCGGGTTAGTGCAACAGGCGTTTTTAAACGCGCAAAGAGGCATCGAGGAATACCGGGCGAAAATCGAAGAGAAGAACCGAGAAATCAACGAGTTGAATCAACAAATTGACAACGTCGGGAGATGATCGCGTTTTAATGCATCGATTGATTACTAGTATACGCGTAAACGCGGCGTTCTCGACGCGCGACGCGCGTGTTCTTTCCTTCATTCAATTAAGTCTCGCCATTTCAATCGCACGCCTTTTCCCTTTCTTAAAGCATGACATCATCGCTGTTGTTTCATCATCGCGCGCTTCCCATCACTGTGTCGGCGAGACATCGTTCTGCGTCTTGTACTTCTTCTTCTCGCGTAAAAACGAACGCGCTGTCCCTTCATGTCGTCAACTTCGACGTCGTACATTCGTCGTCCAATTTTCGCCGCCAACGACCGTTGCGAAGACAAAAGCGGTTCCCGAAGCGAGGGTTCCCAATCAACGCGGGCGGGTACGAGGGGCAAACGGAAGAAGAAAACAACGCGCTGGAGAATCTACGAAGGCAGAGAAATCAGAGAGATGTTCGCAGAGAAGGTTTGAAGCCGTTCGTGGCACCGACGAGGAATGCATTAACCACCACCACGAACGACAGGTTTTCCTCGTACTGGGAGGACGAAGAGGACGACGACGAGAGGAACGACAACAACAAGAATCCTCCAAATCCGAGAGGAGTGCCGCCGAGATGGCAGAACGTGCTGAAGAAGTACGTGTTAAACCCGTACGGAGTGTTCGCTCTCGTCGCTTTGCTTTCAGTTTTGAATCCTCAATACATCGATAAAGGCCGATCGAACTTAGCGATGCAACTGTACAACCGAGACACGCCGGGCGATATCGTCGCGTACAAGACCAAGGACGGGAACTTGTTCAAAGTTTCGAAAGATGAGGGAATAATCACGTATAACGGGAAAGATGGGATGGTGGTGGATAGTAAAGGAGGCGTGTGGATTGCGGTTGCAAGGAAGGATCAGCCGGAAATTGTCAAGGAGAAGTATTACGTCGGGCAGATTGAAGACGTGCCGGTGTTGCCGAAGAACCCGACGAAAGGCGAACAGAAGTTGTTCGATAAGTACATGCAAGAGACGTTCGCGAAGACTTTGCAGGACGTGCCGAAAGATTTGAAGAAGGTGTACAATACGAAAGATCCAGAGTTTATTTTACCGTTAACGGAGAAGGAGATCGCGGAGGATGGGTATTATTTTGGAGACGAGGAGGATTGGATGGCGCGAAGAGACTGATTAAGTAATAGAGTTTTTTAATACGAGTACCTGTTGTTACAAAAACAATGTAAAAAGTTACCAGCGACTGCCTTTTGCACCACCACTGCCACCACCGTCACCGCGCCCACCTCCTCTGGAATACACTTCCTTCCCGTGCGCGTTTCTCGAAAAATTCGAGTACGATTCGCTCTTCGGGTTGTTGCCGTTGTTTCTGTCGTGGTGATGGTAGCTGGAGGCTTTTTTGTTTTGGTACTTGTCCACCTTCGCTTTGCGGTGCTCCACGTACGGGACGTTGGGGAAGGTTGGCGGAATTTCCTTCTCTTTGTGGACTTCGGTCCACCCGTCGTCGTCCTCCGCGACTACTTTTTTGTCTATACTTTTTCTTCTATTGTCTTCTAATTCGAGCTTTTCGATGGCTTTGGAGACGTCTTCATCCAATCGACGCGTCAACGCCAACAAACGGTGGTCTTTACCCAACGCTTGGTCCATCAATGGCGTCACTAAAACACCTTTCTTCTCGAAACCGCGAACAAACTCTTCCATTTTCTCGTCTCTGGAGATGACAAAAGCGATCGAAACTTGTCGGTCGTTGATTTTCTTGGAAACCCACTCGTAACACTCGTCGTTACAGCAGTACATTTTAGCGACGTAGGAAAGCAACAAGACGTCCACGGGACCGCCACACTTTTCTTCCAACAGCGCGTCGCCATCTTTGACCAAATCAAACGCGGAAAACTTCATCGGTTGTAACTGGTTGCAGATTTTTTCCCAGCTTTCGGCGATGTCCAAGCTGATCAACTCCACGTCGCCGTGTTTCTTCGCGTCGTAGCTCGTTCGAAAAGCGTACTCGACGAACCACTTAAACGCCAAGAGTTCAAATCCAGGTCCCCCGCCTAAAGAGGCCACGCGTAAAAAAACATTCTCCACGTCCTCTTCCTCTTCCTTGGCCGCCTCAACCGCGGCGTCCGCGTCGTACTCGTTCGTCTCCCTCGGTTTCTGTCTTCTCTCGTCCATCTGTTGTATCTTTCGATCCACAAACTCAAACAAGCGCTTCTTCTTCGCCTTCTCGAACGTCGACCACGCCTCGGTCAACCTCTGAATAGATTTATACCGACAGTACTCAAAAATCAACCCCAAATCGGCGTATTCCTCTTGCGACCACGTGACGTCTTCGTTCTTGATGGCGGGTTTCCTCGCGTAAATCTCGCGGCCTTTCTCCAGCGTCTCGTCGATGTTCTTCCCGGAATCCGTGATTTCTTGGCGAATAGATTTCAAAACCGGCGTGACGGATGTCATCAGTTTCGTCAGTAACGCGTCTGTTTTTGTTTGTTGCAGGAGTGTTGTCGAGAGAAAGAAAATGTCAGTACAAACAAAGCGTCATCATATTTTGTCTTTTTAGGACCAACCACACCACACCACGTGAGGGAAGAGAACCAATTTTTTTCTTCTTAAAATGAAAGAAAGCGCAGAAGAAGAAAACAAAGAAGCGCCCGCCGGACGAGCATTCCTCGTCTCTCCTCCGACCAATCGAACGCAGAGACGACGACGCCTCTGGTTCTGGGTACTGCGTTCAGTCGAGAGAAAGAGAGAAGAAGACGAAGAGAAAAGATTAGAGATCGAGAAAATTTTGAACGCTCAACTTCAAACAAAGAACAACAACGCACATCCTTTCTCCGAACACGTAAACGGCCACCGTTTATTCCTATCCTGGTAATACTGAAACTTGTGACTCTCGTGTTCGACGACGACGCCGCCGAAGCACGCGTCGATGCGCGAGGACGTTTCCGCTTGGATGTATTGCTTTGTTGCTGACATTTTCTTTTGTTCTTTTCTGACGTTTTCGATGAGAGAAGAAAAAAGAGAAAGAAAGAGGCGCAGCTCATAGGGTTTAGAACTTAATTGTCAAAACTTTTGTCGCGTCACTTTTTCTCAAAAAACTCTCGATTGGCGGCACATAAAAAGAATGAGTCATCATCAGCCGCTGGTGAAATACGAACCGTTCGGGGCGGAGGTACCCTTATCGGAACCGTCTTGGTGTGCGTGCTTTACTTTTCTTTCTCGTTGTTATTCTTTTTCGTCTCGTTATTGTATCGGTAGTATTCTCTATTACTTCTTTCTGCGCGATGTGTGTTTATGCTCTCGATTGGAGATTTTTACCGAATTGATTCCGTTACGCAAACACATCATTACGCGTTTACATTACGCATCGGTCGGTGGTTCGGAACAGCCGTTCTTTCTCTCTCTCTCTCTCTCTCCTTTTGTACGCAACAAAACAGCTCTGTTTGATTCGTACGATTCGCGCTGACACCACGTCCTCCTCTCTTCTTCGCCATCATAAACAACCTGAAAACAATCACCCAAACAAAACAGACCAAAATTTGCACTCGCCGTTCTACAACCAATCGCACGTTGAATGGCGCGCGAAAATACGCTCGTTTTTCGAGAACGAGGTGGAACCAATCGTGGACGATTGGGACAAACAAGCGGTATTGAACAACCACGCGAAATGTAAGGAGTACATTCAGTTGATGTACCGGAAATCCGCCGAGTATGGGATTTTAGCAGGGGTGGTTGGCGCGCCGTGGCCGTCGAAATATACGGACGCGCCAGCGCCGGCGAATTACGATTACTTTCACGAGTTGATTAACGTGGACGAAGGGACGAGGTGTGGGGGTGGCATCGCGTGGGCGCTCATGGGTGGGTTAGGGATTGGTTTACCGCCTTTGATTAATTTTGGGATGCCGATGGACCAAGGTAAGTGCGATCGAGTCATTCGAGAGTGTTTAAACGGGACGAAGATTATTTGTTTGTGCATCACCGAGCCGGGGGCTGGGTCGGACGTCTCGAATTTGGCCTGCACCGCGAAAGACTCGGGCGACGGGCACTTTATCGTCGACGGGAATAAGAAGTGGATCACGAATGGGATCTACGCGGATTATTTTACCGTAGCGGTGAGAACCGGGGATAAGAACTCGGCGCATAAAGGTTTGTCGATGATTTTGGTGGAGAGAACTATGCCCGGCGTAACGACGACGAAGATGGATTGCACGGGCGTTTGGCCTTCGGGGACGACGTATATTGAATTCGATAACGTGAAAGTGCCGAAAACAAACATCATCGGTCAAGTCGGTGGTGGATTTAAACAAATCATGTATAACTTCAACCACGAGAGGTGGTTGTTAGCCGCCCAAGCGTGTCGAATGGCGAGGATTTGCGTGGAAGATTCGCTATCGTTTGCTCGATCGCGACGAACGTTTGGTAAGTTTTTAATCGAACACCAAGTCATTCAACACAAAATTGGCGAGATGGCCACGAAAGTTGAATCATTACACGCGTGGTTAGAGAACATTACGTTCCAAATGAACACGATGAAAAAATCGGAACAAAACGTAAAATTAGGCGGGCACATCGCCATGCTCAAACTCGCCTCGTCGCGAACGGCGGAGTTTTGCGCCTCGAGCGCGATGCAAGTCTTCGGCGGCGCTGGATATACGAGAGGTGGTAAAGGCGTCCGAGTCGAACGCATATACAGAGAAGTGAAAGCGTACGCGATTCCTGGTGGAAGCGAGGAAATCATGTTGAACTTGGCGTCTGGACAATTTAACTTTGTCACGCGAAGAGCGCCGGACGTTAAAGATCAATACATCAAAAAATTGACCATGGAATTGAAACAGTTGAAGTCGAGGTTATGATCGTCACGAAGAGAGAGAAAGAGGAAGGAGCCCCGAGGAGGATTTATACATAGAAGAACAAAGAGAGAAGAGCGATATTATACATGTTAAGAGAAGAGAGCACATATACCAACCCATAAACAAACAAGGAACACTCTACTCCATCATGCTTCACTTTTTTTACAATGCGAGCCAGCGCGGGCGAGCTCGCGGCGAACCACCACCCGTTGACAAAACCGAAACCTTCTCGACGCCTCAAGAAAACGCACAGTCGAACGGCCGCCGCACTTCGCGCGTCCTCCAACGACGAAGCGTCCACTTCATCATCTTCGTCAGTCAAAGATACGGATAAAGATGTGAAGGATTCCATTCAATCGAAGGCGAAGAGGATGTGGACGCGAGCGGATAGGTTTCACGCGCACTCTGTGAGTGGAGGATTGTATTCAATTTTAGGTTTTGACGTCATGTACGAGTGGTGCCGAAACGATTACGGCGCGATATTCGGAGGAGAGATGAGTAAAAGTGCATTAGTAGGTGAAGCAACAACACTCACAACGGGAGTAGGGGATTGGAGCGTCGCGGCTTCGATATCGGTTCTATTAGCCACGGCGTGCGCGTTAAGCGGCATACCGTTAGCACAAAACAAAGGTTGGAGAAAACAGGAGTTATCGCTTCGATCGATTGCGTTCCAGCTCGTCATGACGTGGCAGTTGTGTCGATTGAATTCAGGCGAGGCGTTGGCGCCGTTGGACGCGATTGCTTTGTACGGGTGCGCTTTGCCGTTCGTTTGGCACACTTTGACGTACATCTACGTCTTTTTCGTTACGAAGGATGATAAACGGTCCGTTTTGTTAGTTTGGCTTGGAGTTCTTTTGTTTAGTTTGCAGTTAGTACCGACGGCGTTGGCCATTCAACACGGAGATTTATTGAACTTGAGAGAAGGGTTGCCGCAGATGTGGGAACACTCTCTGTTCGGATTGATTTGGTTGTTGAACTGGTCCACGTTTGGGGCGAGTTTAAAAGCGCGGAATGTGGTTGATGACGTTGATTTTCGAAAATGGTTTTTAATCCGCCCATCCGCGCTGTGGATGTTGATGTATGTTTTAGATACGACGCGGTATCACCCTTTCTCGAGCGTGGGTGATTACGCGTTCACGCTAGCGGGCGCCTTAGTGGCATGACTCGTATTCAAATGCGTTCAGATTTACAACAACTCCTCTATATATTATATACTCGCTCTCTCATCTCATCTAATTTTATGTTTTTCCTCTCTCTCTTTCTTTTTCTAAAAATCTCTAATCGCCTTTGACTTCCGCGTCAAGCTGCGCCTCTCTTCTCCCCGCGAGCGTGTACACCGCCGCTAACCATACCAATGCAATGGTCGAGTGAAAGAAAACCATGACTGGTAACGCCGCGATAATGCTCCCGAACCAAAATAGCAGACCTTGTTGCATGAAACTACCACCAGTTTTGCCAAATTGCGAACCTAGCACGTCCACGGCGGCTTTACCTTTAGATTTCGCCTCATCGTCTAATGCAATATACACCATCTCTTCCGCTGGTTTGAACAGCGAAAACTTCGCCGCTCGTTCGACAATGTAAATTGCAGCACCGCCAACAACTAAAATTGGAAGCCAATAACTCGTTTGCGACAAAAGGCCAACTCGGGACGCGTAAATCGAGGTTCCGAAGAAGAACCAACCGAGAATAATGACGCACTTTGGCGTAATCGATAAGGTTCCTTTCCACCCGATGTTCCTAAACAGAAACGGTGCGGAGATCATAAATATTCCAGTTACGAATCCAGAGTACATTTGCACGTTGCCCATAAATTGCGCGTACGCGGTCGGGTCGGGGTGTAAAATTCTCAACTGCGTCTTCCAGGCGACTTGGAACAAAATCGTAGAGATGCCTTGTGAAATCGCCATCACGGCTAAGCAAGACAACTCTGGCGAGTTCGCGACGAACTTCAACGCATCAAACAAACCTCTTTTCGACTTCGACCGATTTCTTTTTGCCATTTGCGATTTCGTCGGCGGTGCGCTTTCCGTCATTCCTACCCGTTGCGAAAGTTCTCTCTGCACAAGCTCTGACTCGTCCATGGAATCTTCGTCTTTACTCTTTTGTATATCTTCGATGGGAAGAATTTCAATCCTAGCCACCTCTGTGTTCGAATCGTCTTCTTCGCTCGCTTCATCGATGTCCGCGTCGTCCAAATAGACGTCGTAAACTTTCTTTTTTTCTTCATTCTTCTCGGGCGTAATTTTATTATTCTTCTTCTCAACCTTCAACAACCGTCGCCTTTGCTTATCGCAAATGTACGCGTGAATCAACGTCGCGCACCCACCACACGTTAAAACTACCGTCATTAAAAAGCGGAGCTTAGCATCCCAAGAGATGAAATTTCCACTCCCGGTGACCCATTTCATCATAAACCCAGAACTCGCCTGAGCGACGTTCGCCCCGATACCGAGCAACGGATATATAATCGCCGCGTCGTGCAACGACGTCGTCTCGTTCGCTAAACCCCAAAACAGCAACGACAAAACGACGTCGCCCCATAACTCACTAAACACGTAAAACAATGAATACGTCCAATTCGTAAAGACCGCGATGCCGCCTCTCAAACCGCTCGGCAGCCATTTCAACAACTGCACGGATAAGTCCACCGGGTGCAAAACCGAGCGCATCGGGTACAACACAATCGTAAACAGCACAAAAAAGCTTATGAATGTTCCAATCGCGGCATAAAACAGCTTCTCCCTACCCCACCTTTGGCTCAGTTTCGTAAACAAAGACACGAACAACAACGACATTGGCAACACCGCGTACACCGTCAAATACGGAATCTGCTCGGCGCCGCCAAACGCAGTCACGACCAGCGTATCTTTCAACGCGTCCAAGATTGAATTCGCAAACGCCATGCAATAAAACATCGCACTCATTGGTAATAATCTAGAAAGTAAAGGTTTCACGGCTGCAAAGCCACCCACGGCTAACCCGCTCGCGTTGGCGGTTTCGCCTCCTCGGTTCGAAGCCGTGGCTGACGAAGTGGTGGTAGTAGAGAGTCTTCTTTTGTTGATTTGGTACCGTCGTGCTCTGCTGGTCATCGAACGCTCTTTTCCCATCCTCGTCGTCGTCAAATCCTTCGTGGCATTACTCGCTAAAGTTGTTGTTTTCCTCCTCTCTTTCCCCGACGACGACGACGATGATGATGTGTTGGGAAAAAAGACGCCGCCAATATTCCTTTTTTTGCTCGTCACAAACGCGCAACAAAAATTCCTCCTCTTCTTCGTTAAAGACGACGATTCAGACGACGAGGAAATCGAGCTTCTTCTCCTCCTCCTCCTCCTGATTGCGCGCTCGTTCTCATTTCCTGGGCTCAAAGTCGCCTTCGCCGAGGAGGAGATGCGCGAAGAAAAAACCATCGACGACATCCCTC
>Ga0209425_10006743_pt1 | contig 10951 bp, 10 predicted proteins | sample COG_05_FD_184749 | JGI IMG/M metagenome (GOLD analysis project Ga0209425, IMG submission 184749) | Pelagic Microbial community sample from North Sea - COGITO 998_met_05 (SPAdes) (version 2) | ecosystem: Environmental > Aquatic > Marine > Neritic zone/Coastal water | place: Helgoland, sampling... | reverse complement strand
ATTCACCGGCATAGCGCGCACGCTCATGGGCCAGTGGGATACGCTTAACATTGGGCAGATCAAGGCCGGACAATAGCGGGTTTATATTTTCGAATAGCTCAGCCCCGGTTAGGACATAGCGGACACCGGGTAAGGCGAGCGCCGCCTCGACATTGATGCCTTTGATCTCGGCACAAGCGTAGGGGCTGGTGACCATCGCGACATGCAGCATGCCGGGTAAATTATAATCGGCTGCGAAATTGCCGCGCCCGGTTATGAAGCGGCGGTCCTCTGTAACGCGACGTTTCTTGGTGATGTAGCGGTATTCCTTGGCTGCGGTGGTGTCGGGCATTATGACGCCTCCTGCAATTTTTTGGCTGCCATCTGCACGGCTTCAACAATCTGTTGATAGCCGGTGCAGCGGCACAGATTGCCGCCGATTGCTTCGCGAATTTCAGCTTCGTCGGGATCAGGGTTTTCCTGCAGTAATGTATGCGTCGCAATCAGCATGCCGGGTGTGCAGTAGCCGCACTGCATCGCGTGGTTTTCCCAGAACGCATCCTGCAGCGGGCTAAGTTCGCCCTCGGGACCTTCGAGGCCTTCGACGGTGGTGATTTCATGGCCATCTGCCATGACGGCGAACATTAAACAGGAGCGTACCGGTTTGCCGTCCATAACCACGGAACAGGCACCGCAAACGCCATGTTCGCAGCCGATATGCGTACCGGTCTGACCCAAGACGTCGCGCAGAAAGTCGACCAATGTTAGCCGTGCTTCGGCATGGCCCGACATTTCACGTCCATTTACCGTGAGCGTTATTTTGTGTTCACTCATGCCAACATACCTTTTGCACGGTCTCGCGCATCGCCTATGGCGCGCGCTGCTAAAACTTTCGCAACGCGGCCACGATAGGCTGCGTCGGCGTGGACGTCAGATTGAGGATCAATTAGATCGTCGATATTGGCGCAGGCGGCTTTGATAGCGCCGTCATTTAGATCGCTACCAGCCAGGGTCTGCTCGACGATTGTCAGTCGTAGCGGCGCGGGAGAAGCGCCACAAATTGCGACCGCCAGTTTCTGACAATTCCCGTTCCCATCCAATGTCGTCTGCGCGGCGGCAGCTGCTAGTGCGAAGTCGCTGTCGCGGATGCTGACTTCGTGAAATCCGAATCCGGTATTTTCCGATGGCCAGATTGGGAAGCGTGCTTCAACGAGGCATTCATCTGGCGCAAGTGTTGTCGCCATCGCAGAGTCGAAGAAGTCACCCGCTGCAATTGTTCGTTGCCCGCGGGTGCTCTGCGCGACAATCGTCGCATCGAGTGTTTGCGCGATTAAGGGAATCTCGGCGGAGGGGTCAGCGTTGACGAGGCTGCCACCAATTGTGCCGCGATTACGAGTCTGCGTGTGACCGACATGCGATAGCGCATCGGCGAGTAGCGGGAGTTGCGTTTTTGCGACCTCGGAGGCGAGCGTGTCGGCCTGCCTTGTGCCGGCTCTAATAACGAGGTGATCGCCGTCAACGGTGATGCCAGCAAGTTCACTAACATCATTGATGTCGATCAATAGGGAAGGTCGAGCAAGACGCATGGCCATTAAGGGAATCATGGTCTGTCCGCCTGCGATTATGCGGGCATCCTCGCCGCCATCGGCGAGGGCCTGACAGGCCTCGTCAATTGAGGCAACGCGGACATAGTCAAAATTGGCTGCTTTCATGGGTCTTTCTAGTCACTTTGAATGCATTGTCTGCATGGATATGGAGCGGCTAGGGGGTTGTCAATACGCTGCCGTATGGTATGGCAAGTTAATTGGAATATTTGCCATAAGAGTACGTAAAAATGAGTAGCCCCAAACGAGACTATCGCGATCTTCATGACCACATAAAAGCCCTCGATGAGGCAGGGCTTTTGATCACCGTCGATGAACCGGTCGACAAAGATGCCGAAATGCACGCGCTGGTGCGTTGGCAGTTTGTTGGCGGGCTCAAGGAAAGTGAGCGCAAGGCGTTCTTGTTTACGAATGTCGTTAACGCCAAAGGACGCAAGTACGACCTCCCCATCGTTGTTGGTGCGTTAGCCGCAAATCAGGACATATATAGTGTCGGTATGCAGGCGCCGGTGGATGAGATCGGCACAAAATGGGACGCAGCGATTAACAATCCGATTGATCCGGTCGTTGTGGAAGATGCGCCCTGTCATGACGTGATCATTGAAGGCGAGGCTCTGCTTGGTGAGGGAAACGGTATCGACTCATTACCGATCCCAGTTTCGACCCCTGGTTTTGATGCCGCCCCGACACTGACCTCGACGAATGTTGTCACTTGTGACCCTGAAACAGGTATCCAGAATATGGGGACTTACCGGGCTGCGCTGAAAGCGCCGGATCGTATGGTCGTCCGCATGGCAACCCGGGTTGGCGGCGCTGGTGGCTATGCGCATTACAAAAAGCATCAAGCGCGCGGCGACAAGAAAATGCCAGTGGCCATCGTCCTTGGTTGTCCGCCGGTCGTCGCCTTTATGGGGCCACAGAAGCTGCCGCTTGATAGGGATGAAGTCGGTGTGGCCGGTGGTCTTGCCGGGGCACCGATCAATATGGTGAAGGCGCGGACAGTTGATCTGATGGTGCCGGCAGAAGCCGAGCTGGTTATCGAAGGGATCATCGACACTGAAATGGTTGAGCCAGAAGGTCCGTTTGGTGAGAGCCACGGCCATGTCGCGCTCGAAGAATTCAATATGCCGATGCAGGTGACCGCTATCACCCATCGGAAAGCTGCTGTGTTGACCTCGTATATAAGTCAGGCAGCACCGTCTGAATCGAGTGTCATCAAGCGGGTGGCGTACGAACCTTTGTTCCTGGCACATCTTCGTGACGCATTGGGGATTAAGGGCGTTAAGAAAGTCTCGCTGCATGAACCTCTGACAGGATTGTTGCGCGTGACAATTATTACGGTCGAGAGAGATACGCCAAAGACCGAGATTTGGCGCGCGCTTTACGGCTCTGCTTACTTCAAAGGTGATTGCAGCAAAATCTGCATCGCGGTGAATGAGGATATTGATCCGGACAATGCCGATGCTCTGCTGTGGGCGATTGCGTACCGCCTCAACCCGGTTGATGATGTCTTAACGCTGGCGCATCGCGGGCAGGGACATGGTCCGAAGCGGGAACATACCGGCGAGGAAGACTCGACGTTGCTGATTGATGCGACCATGAAAAGTGATATGCCGCCGGTCGCTTTGCCAACTCAGGAATATATGGAGCGCGGTCTTAAGCTATGGAACAAGCTTGGCCTGCCGTCAGTCCGCCCAACGCCGCCATGGTTTGGTTATTCGTTGGGTGATTGGACACAGGATTGGGCTGATGCGGCAACACGCGCCGCCGAGGGCGACTATCTGGAGAACGGAGCCCGCACATTGCAACGGCAGCAAAAAGGACTGGTGCCGGAAACTTCTGTACGCAACGCAGAGGATGGCTGGGACGAGAAAGAAACCTTCTGATCCGCGACACGTTGTGAATTGACTCTTCTCGTGCGTCGTGGCCTGAATGCACGCGTTATTTTTATGACGGCGGGGCTGCGCCGAATGGCCTCGCGTATTTAACAATAGGGATATTTTTATGAAATTGTTTCAAACTGGTGTCGCGGCAATTGTTGCCGTGGGTGCTGTGGCTTCCGGATCTGCCATAGCCGCTGAAAAAAAACTTAACGCTATCACGTCATTGCAACCGACAAACGTTCTCGCAAAATCTTTTTTGCAAAAATTTGTCGCGGTTTTGAATAAGTCTGCGAAAGGCATTGTCAGCATACATTACGTTGGTGGTCAGGAAGTTGTGCCGCCCCGTAAAGCGGCTGCCGCTCTGAAACGTGGCCAGTTTGATATGCTCAGCAGTCCGACAGCCTATTACATTGGGACCGTGCCTGAAGGGTATGGCCTCATGGCGGCAAACCAGAGCCCGCGTGTTCTCCGTGGAAATGGCGGCTGGGAGCTTTTGCAGAAGATTTACGCTGAAAAGGCTGGCGCGCATCTTTTGTCCTGGGGCGCGAATATGACCTCGTATCATATGTATCTCCACAAGGCGCCAACGTTTAGCAAAGATGGATTGCCAAACCTTACCGGCTACAAAATGCGGGCGACTGGTACTTATCGTCCTCTGTTCCGGGCGCTTGGTGCGACGACTATTAACATCAAGTCTTCGGAAGTAATCACAGCTATCCAGCGTGGGACGGTTGATGGCTTCGGATTTACCGATGTGTCGCTACCCGCGATCGGTCTTCACAAGGTGACGAAATATCGCGTTCAACCTAACTTCTATCAAACCAATACGGTTGAGACGATTAACCTGGCAACCTGGAACGCTTTAACCCAAGCGCAGAAAGACGCCTTGAACCGGATAGCGATTGAGTTCGAAGTAACTTCAGTACAATTCGTTGAGGCGGAGCGTCTGAAGGAAGAAGTCATGATCAAGGCCGCGGGTGTTAAAGACGTTGTGCTAAAAGGCGCCGCAGCTGCAAAGTATCTTGAAATCGCCCATGGCGAAGTTTGGAAAGAGCTGAAAAAGCGTTCTAAATATCATGATCAGCTGAAACCGCTTCTGTATAAGCCTGGTAAAGCCATTCGTCAGCTTAAGATTAAGCAAAATCTCGACGAAAAACGCTAATCAAGTTCAGACACTTGAATAAAGGGCGGCGCTGGTAGGAATACTGGCGCCGCTTTTATTTTGCCTGCTGCAAACCAGAATTGACATTATTGAGAGTCTTGGCGACTATTTCGTGTTTTTGCATTTTAAAATTTGTGCGGCAAAGCTGTCGTCAAATGCAATGTAACGTGAACAGGGAGAGATCAATGACTTTTATAAAATCAGGTGTTGCTGCCGCTGCGGCGACGATTGCTATGATGAGCGCACCCGCGTTCGCTGCTGAGCGAACGCTTAATGCGGTCACCGGTCTTCAGCAGACCAATATTATTGCTCAGAGTTTCCTGCAGACCTTCATGAAGCCGGTAAATGCGGCAGGTAAGGGTATCCTGCAGATCAATTATGTTGGTGGTCAGGAAGTTGTGCCACCGCGGAAGGCTGCTGCGGCTCTTAAACGTGGTCAGTTCGACATGCTGGCCTGTCCGACAGCCTATTATATTGGGACCGTTCCTGAGGGTTATGGCATCCTCGCGTCAAATCAGGGTCCGAAGGTTCTTCGCAAAAACGGTGGCTTCGAGCTGTTGCAGAAAATCTACAAGCAAAAGGCGGGTTCTCATCTTTTGGCGTGGGGCGAGAGCATGACGTCCTATCATATGTATCTGCACAAGGCGCCAAAGCTGGGTGCAGACGGAGTTCCGAATCTTACCGGTTACAAGATGCGGGCGACCGGCACCTATCGGCCCTTGTTCCGGGCACTTGGCGCAACAACCATTAACATTAAGTCCTCGGAAGTAATCACGGCCATTCAGCGTGGTACCGTTGACGGTTATGGATTCACAGATGTGTCGGTTATTTCACTCGGCCTCGACAAGGTTACAAAATACCGTGTTATGCCAAACTTCTATCAGACCAATCAGGTGCTGACGGTTAACCCGAAGACCTGGGATTCCTTGACCAAGAAGCAGCGTGACTTCCTGAACGCGCAAGCGATCATTTATGAGACAGCTTCGGTTAAGTTCGTTGAAAAGAGTCGGCTGTCCGAAGAAGCGCAGATGAAAAAGGCTGGTATCAAGGATATCGTGCTGAAAGGCGCTGCTGCTCAGAAGTATCTCGATATCGCTCATGCTGAAATCTGGAAAGAGCTGAAGAAGCGGTCAAAGTTCCATGATCAACTGAAGCCTCTTCTCTATAAGCCTGGTAAAGCGGTCCGTCAGGTTGACACTGGTCGTATGCTTGACCAGAAACGCTAAGATCTGATTGGTCTCATTTAGGAGACCTGTGGATTAAAAGGCGGCGTCGACCTTAAGGTTGACGCCGTTTTTTTGTGCAAAGATTTTGACCTAGCGATCTTGGCTTAATGTTGTCATAGAGCGTGTTTGACAACAAAAAAGAGTCCGTTCAGTATGCCGCGGGATGAATAACAAATTTTAAAGGCGAGATTTATTTTTAGCCAATTGTTTTGTTTTTAATCACGATTGAATTGTTGAATTAAAATTAGGGAGTAGAAGATGATTTCCGTAAAAACTGGGATGGGCGCGATCGCTGTTGCTGCAGCTGCCGTGATCTCAACCTCACCTGTAGTCGCCGAGACAACCCTCACAACGGTTACGGCCCTGCAGCAAACAAATATTCTAGCCAAATCTTATCTCAAGACCTTTGTCGGCGCTGTAAATGCTCAAGGTAAGGGCAATGTGCAGCTGAAATATCTCGGTGGCCAGGAAGTCGTGCCGCCCCGTAAGGCTGCTTCAGCTCTTAAGCGTGGTCAGTTCGATGTTCTTAGCGCGCCAACGGCGTATTACATTGGGACAGTTCCTGAAGGCTATGGCCTTTTGGCTGCCAATAAAGGCCCCCGAGCGCTTCGTGCCAATGGTGGTTTTGCTTTGCTGCAGAAAATCTATGCAGAAAAGGCTGGTGCCCATCTTCTCGCTTGGGGCGAGAACATGACGTCCTACAACATGTTCCTGGGCATTAAGCCCAAGATGGACAAAGATGGTCTGCCTGATCTTCGGGGCGTTAAGATGCGGGCGACTGGTACCTATCGGCCATTGTTCCGAGCTCTTGGTGCCACGACCATTAACATCAAATCGAGCGAAATCATTACTGCCATGCAACGTGGTACGGTGCAGGGCTTCGGCATGACCGACAGCTCAGTGATGGCAATCGGTCTTGGTCCCGTCATCAAGTATCGGGTACAGCCGAATTTCTATCAAACCAACCAGGTTGTAACCGTTAACCTCGCTTCCTGGGCGAAGCTGACCAAGAAAGAGAAGTCTCTTCTTGAAAAAGTCTCTCTCGAGTATGAAAACACCTCGGTTAAATTCGTTGAAGCAGAGCGTCTGGCAGAAGAAGTCCTGGTCAAGAAACAGGGCATCATCGACATTCAGCTGAAGGGTGCAACTGCCCTGAAATACCTGGATATCGCTCATGCCGAAATCTGGAAAGAGCTGAAGACGCGGTCAAAATACCACGATCAGCTTAAGCCGCTTCTGTATACGCCTGGCAAGCCTGACCGTCAGATGGATCTGGGCGACACGCGTCTCAAACAGTAAGCTTGTCTGCATACCAACGATAAAAGGAAAGTCCATTGTTACAGACTTTTGATACAATGCTCGGAAAGACGAGTACGGCGCTGTCGTGGTTCGCCTGTTCTCTCATCCCTTGCATGTTCCTGATGATTACGATTGATGTGTCGATCCGGACCTTGGGCTATCGTCCACCGCTCTTTACATCATCGGTCGTTGAGTATGCGCTTCTCTATATGGCGATGTGTTCCGCACCGTGGCTTGTCCGCGAACGCGGACACGTCGTCATTGAAGCTTTGGTGGCGGCGATGCCGGATTCAGTCCGGAAACCGCTCGCTAAAATTATCTATGTGATTTGCGCGGCGGTTTCTTTCCTCTTTGCCTATCTGTGCTGGGGAATTTTCGCGGATTACGTAGCTGGTGGAGAACTTGATGTCCGCGGTATTGATATGCCGTACTGGCTGCAATTCCTGCCATTACCCTTATGTTTTCTGCTCATTGCATTTGAGTTTTGTATGTATCTCGCGGGTCTTCGGTCCTACTACACGTACGATCTGGGTGAAGTAAAGGACGGCGTCTAGTCATGGAATGGTATGAGTCTGGAGGCCTATTATTAGGCTGCGTTGTTGCGGGGATGGCCCTTGGGTTCCCTGTTGCGTTCACCTTCATGATTACAAATGTGATCGGGATTTTTGTCTTTTCCGGCGGCTGGCCGGTTTTGCCGCAAATCGCGGATAATGCGACAAACCTGATCACGTCATTTACCCTGTCTCCGATCCCGATGTTTATTCTGATGGGATCGCTGTTCTTCCATACGGGGCTGGCCATCAGGGTTTTCGATGCCTTGGATAAATTGCTCGGTAAAATTCCGGGTCGGCTTTGTTACCTGACGGTTATCGGTGGTTCGTTGTTCTCGACCCTTACGGGGTCGACCATGGCCAACACAGCGATGCTGGGGTCACTGCTTGTCCCTGAAATGACCAGACGCGGTTACAGTAAGAAGATGTCCATGGGGCCGATCCTCGGCACCGGTGGACTGGCGATGATCATTCCACCATCATCGCTGGGTGTTCTTCTGGCTAGTATCGCTCAGGTCGATGTTGGTCGCCTGTTGATCGCGGGTCTATTACCCGGGCTTATGTTGGCAACGTTGTATGCCCTCATGATTACCTTCCTGCTCTGGAAGAATCCGGAATCGGCGCCAAGCTACGACGTCGAGCCTTCAAGCTTGGGCGAAAAGATTTATCAGATCTGCGTCAATATCCTGCCGATGGGTTTAGTGGTCTTTATGGTCATTGGCTTTATCGTTCTCGGTTGGGCGACACCGTCTGAATCCGCGTCATTCGGCGTGGTCGGTGTTGTTATTCTGGCTGTAGCGCGCCGGGTATTTACTTGGGTGGCCTTTAAGACATCCTTGCAGGGCACGATTCGCGTCGCCGGTATGGTGTTCTTCATTTTGATGAACTCCACGGTGTTCAGTCAGCTTCTGTCGATGTCCGGAGCTAGCCGTGGGCTTGTTGGCTGGGCAACTGGCTTTGAGGTTGCGCCGCTCCTAATCCTGACAGCCATGTTCCTGGTGCTGATTATGCTGGGTATGTTCATGGATCAGGTTTCGATGATGCTAATCACCGTACCGATCTTTTATCCGCTGGCAATTTCGCTTGGTTATGACCCGATTTGGTTCTCTCTGATCGTTCTTATGTCTTTGGAAATGGCCGCGACGACACCGCCATTTGGATTGCTGTTATTTATAATGTTGGGCATGGTCAAAGAGACAACTTTGGGTGAGGTTGCGATGGCAGCTTTGCCTTACTTGTTCTGCGATCTAGTCCTGATTATCATTCTCGTAATTGTACCCGGGGTGGGATTGTGGCTACCCAGCTTAATGGGGACTTAGGGGGAACTAGGCGTTAGCCTGTCTGTTCAGGTTAGAAGGAGACGGTCCGGTGGGGTTCACCGGACCGTTCTTTTTTGGGATCGGCGGTGAGGATTAAGCCGCATACTCATCCTCAAAAATATCGGATGAACTGCAATTGTTTATGATCGGCTCCGAGCTCTTTTGCACTGAAGTAGCGCGCAGTCGGTCGCCGATTTCGTCGCCAAACACCCCACTATCATGCGGCGGGAAGGCGTCCTGTTCCACTCGGTTGAGGGTGGATTGTAGTGTAGACACTGCCAGGTATCCTGTTGTCGTCGGCGGATTCGAAGAACGTACGGACACTATTTTGATATCGTTCGTTACAGGCTGAATGTTCGGTGTGAGCGCTGGGGATATATCTAAGGCAAATGATTAAATGGTTTCCCCGCTGTCAGTGAAGACGAGGCGGTAGGCTTATGCACGATCGCGGCTTTGGCTGCGACTGGCGTTAAATTGGAATATGAAAACAAAGTTAGCTCTGATCTTAATACAGTTACTCTTTAGTAGGGTTTTCTTCTTCGGTGTTTGCGGAGCCCTTTATAGCTATCCAAAAAAGAGCTTCTGTGAGCCACAGATTAACCGATTCCAGAAATTATTCCTAAAAATGTATAAATAAACAGGTATTATTACCTAGTTTCAGATATTTGGTTATTCTCTACTTCATTCCATCTTCGCCTTCAATGTCCGTCGCTTCCAAGCCGCCGACGCGGGCGTTGAGCTGACCACGATTAGCATAGCAGCAGATTACCGCGATTTCATCGGGCAGCGGCGCGTCTGGGATCATGACAGTCATCGTGTCGTAATGTGACCTTACATAGAGTGCGTCTTTGTGCGCGAGTGGTACATCAATGATGCCGCCTGGCGCCATCCGTTTTGACGTCGAGGAAATCCAAGCAACACCACCGTTGGCGGCTTCGCGCATCACGTTACCATATATTGTCGTGACCATGGCAGAGCCGTGTTGTTGTTCACCCATCATGCCGACGATGGACGCCTTGCCATAGCTTTCCATCGCGTATGGTTTCATCGCCGCTGCCGCCATATTAGCGATTTGTTTGCCAAGCGCTTCGCTTGCCTTCGTCAAAGAGGATAGATCTTCCTGATAGGTTCCTCCGGCAAACGGATTTTTGACCACCGCGATGACCGCAACCTTGCGTAGCGGTGTGTTGGCATCTTGACCCGCTTCACTGAAAGTCTCTTCAATCGCTGTAACGATCTTGCGAATATGCATGGGCGAGTTTCCTTAATGCGCAGCGCCAGAGAAATCGAACGGAATGTTATTCCTTATCGTTCGGATTGGCCGTGTGGTTGGCGGCGTATTGCGGCTACGCCCGATAAACCTTGGTACGCCATCAGTAATGACTGCCCCAACAGCGGCGAGATCACCATGTTTGATGGCTTCAAGGGCGGTGTTTTTGCTGCCACCCAGCGGGGCATCTATCAGCAAGACATCAGCGTCCTTACCTCGTTGGATAAAACCCGAGTTGAGCCGGTATATCCTGGCAACACTGCCGGTCGCGGCGGCAAGCATCCATTCGGCCGGGTAATCGGAAAGGGTGGCCATCTCGGTCACGGATTTGATCATGCCGAGGGGCATGACACCGGTACCCGTTGGCGTGTCTGTGGCAATCAAGAAGCGGTCAAACTGATCGTTTTCGACAGCAAGCTTGAGACACATCAAGGCGGTTCGGATATTACCCGCCTGACATATTTGCAGTGCTATTTTAGTCTCGTTGACGATCATTGGAAAATCTTTGTCTGGCATGGCAATCGGCCCGCCATTGATATGGAACGAGACATCCGGGCGCATATCCATCAGATGCTTGCCGATGATGGGAGAAGAGCCAGGAATGGATGCCCCACCGGTGTGGCAATTGACCAGCATGCCGGCCTTTTGAGCCATTCTG
>Ga0209425_10006741_pt1 | contig 10952 bp, 10 predicted proteins | sample COG_05_FD_184749 | JGI IMG/M metagenome (GOLD analysis project Ga0209425, IMG submission 184749) | Pelagic Microbial community sample from North Sea - COGITO 998_met_05 (SPAdes) (version 2) | ecosystem: Environmental > Aquatic > Marine > Neritic zone/Coastal water | place: Helgoland, sampling... | reverse complement strand
CCATTGATCCTTGTCGGAGGGGCTGCTCTAGAAGAGAAAAATTTAATTAAGATAGCTAAAATAGCTGACAAAATGAATTGTCCAATTAAAACTGACTGGTTTAATGCCCGTTTAGATAAAGGTGCTGGAAGAATTAACTCTGTTAGAATTCCTTACGTAGTTGATAATGCAGTGGAAGTATTAAAATCATTTGATACTATTCTTGTTATAGGGGCAAGAAGGCCTGTTGCTTTTTTTGCATATCCGAATAAACCAGGTGTTTTAACACAAGATAGCACAAAATTTGTAGAGCTTGCGTCTCTTTCTGATGACATAACAGATCTTATTGAAAAATTGTCTGATAAAATTGGAGTTTCTAATATAGTACCTTCAACAATGTCAGAATTAAAAATTCCAGAAATTCCAAAAGGGCCGATTAATACAACCTCCCTTGGAATGGTTTTAGGGGCCTTGATTCCCGAAAATGCAATAGTTGTAGATGAGTCTGTAACCACAGGAAGAGAATTTTTTTATCAAACAGCTGGTTCTCATCCACATACATGGCTTAATAATTGTGGAGGATCAATTGGTTTTGGCATGCCAGTCGCTATAGGTGCGGCAGTTGCCTGTCCTGATCAAAAAGTTATTTCCTTAGAAGGAGATGGTAGTGCTATGTATACTGTCCAGTCTTTGTGGACAATGGCCAGAGAAAATTTAGACATAGTCGTGTTAATATTCGCAAATCAAAGTTACAAAATTTTACAAGGCGAACTAACGAATGTTGGGGTTGATAATCCGGGAAAATCAGCTTTGGAAATGTTGTCTTTAAAAGATCCGTCTTTAGACTGGGTGTCAGTATCTAAAGGTATGGGCGTAGACGGAGTTCGTGTAGATAATATAGAAGACTTAGTCAAAAATTTTAAGCATGGATTAAAAGAAAATGGTCCGTTCTTAATTGAAGTAATGATTTAAAGATTTTTGATGTAACAAAATTGTAATAATATCAGTCTATAAAGAGAATGCTTGAGAAATCATTTAGTTCAGGGTTGATGAAATTAAGGTAGATCTTGACTATATGATCCTCAATGCTCTAATTGTTAAGCCTAATTCTTTTAAAAATTTATAGTTAGGTTTTAGTATTACAGACACCATAGTTATTTTAGCAGTACTATCTGCTGCTTTTTTGCACGCACTTTGGAATTTTATATTAAGAGGTTCCATTGACAAATTCATCAGTATGACAGCAGTTGTTCTTGGCCATTTGCCTTTGGCAATCACGGGTATTTTTATTTTTGGATTACCTAATATTAATGGATTAATTTTCATTTTAGTGAGTTCTTTTTTACATGTTTTTTATCAAATATTCTTACTAAACGCATATAGATATGGCGAATTATCTGAGGTTTACCCCGTTGCAAGAGGCTTATCTCCTCTAATTATAATTTCAATAAGTTTGTTTTTTCTTAATGAAGATATTTCATTTTACGAAGTTTTAGGGATTTTTATGATTTCGCTATCATTAATAATTTATGGAATTAAACAAATAAGAAATAACAAGTCCAACATTACAGGTTTTTATTTAGCAATTGCAACTGGTTGTTTAATAGCCAGTTACTCTATTGTAGATGGTCATGGTGCAAGAGTCACAAAAAATCCAGTAGGTTTTTTTAGTTCAATGACTTTAATTAATGCTTTTATATTTTATTGTTTTGCTCGATGGAAAGAAAGGCAAATAATAAAAAAGATTTTTGTTGGCGAGAAGATATCATTCTTTGTTGGCGGTGCGGCTTCTTATGTAGCCTATGGTATCGTAGTGTGGGCATGTTTATACCTGCCAATTGCCGTAGTTTCTTCCGTAAGAGAAACTTCAATTCTATTTGCTGTTTTTCTAGGCTTGTTGTTCTTAAAAGAAAAGTTAAATTTCTTTAAACTATTTTTAATAATAGGATTATTTTCAGGCTTAATCTTTTTAAGATTAGGATAATAGTTTTTAGCATTAAATAAATAGCTAATGTAATTTTGATGAGCATGGTATTAAATAATTTTTAAGAAAGTTTGATTTTGGATATTTTCAATAACCCTAATGAAATTACCCTAATAGTAGGTTTTGCCTATTTGATAGCTGGAGTAGTAAAGGGGGTAATTGGTATTGGCTTACCAACTACCGCAATAACAATTATGACATTTTTCATCTCTCCCTTAATGGCCCTAGGTTTAAATCTTATACCTATGACAGTTGCTAATATTTGGCAGTTTAGTAAAGCAGATAATCCAAAAAAAATAATTAATAAATATAAATACTTCGCCTTTTCATTAGTAATTTGTATTTTAATAACCTCTTTTTATGCTTATGAATTAGGAGATAATTTAGTCAGGCTTATTTTTTCATTTGCAGTCCTATTGTTTGTTGGTCTTCAAATTTTTGGGTTCAACTTTAGAATGAAAGCAAATCAGGACATTTTTTGGCAAAGTGGTCTTGGTACTTTAGGAGGGTTGATTGGGGGGGTCGCTTCAATATGGGCCGTTCCTGTAACTATGTATTTATTGATGAAGAATGTAAAACCTAAACAATTTGTTGATGTAAGTGGTTTCTTGATAACAATTGGATGCATTCCTGTTTCTTTTGGGTATATAGCGACAGGGGTATTTCAACCTACAATGTTTATATATGGAGCACTTGGGTCAGTAACTGCTATTATTGGGTTTCAAATTGGAGAAAAAATTAGAAATAAAATAAACGCTAAAACTTTTAAAAAACTATTACTTGCTTTTTTTAGTTTAGCAGCAATTAAAATGATTATACAATCGATCTTAGAGCTGAATTTTTAAATGAAATTAAATTATTTTAATTTCAACTTCTGAGAGATCTCCAACTTTATATATAACCGTATCACCTTTATGAGGCGCACGTGTTTTGATTACGCTCCCAGTAATTATAACACTGTTTTTAGGAATTGTTCGTCCATGTGAAAGAAGTAAATTTATTACCCAAGATAATGATTCTAATGGGTTTGCATCTCTAATCATTGCATTTTGTGGAGGTTCATTATTCCAAAGTAATTGTGATTTAATTACGTCAAGATCTAATTGTTCCCAGTTTGGAAGTTCTTTGCCCAGAACTATTCCAGAACACCATGCATTATCGGTAATCATAGTCAATGGATTGATGTTTGAATAATCAGCTTCTCTATCTATAATAAGTTCAAAGGCAGGTGAAAGAGATTTCACATATTTTCTAATATTATCTTTATTAAATGAACCCATATTAGGTTTTAAATCATCAGATAAAGTTGCAGCTATTTCAAACTCTAAGCCTAATCCATGAAAATCACTTAGTTCAAATGTTGAAGGACTATTCTTTATTTCATTGGCAAAAATGCCACCAGCAATAGGATGATCTATTCCACAAAGTTCCTGTTGAATTTTGGAAGCCAAAGCTATTTTAAAACCACCTAATTCTCCTCGACCAGATTTTTTTTGAAATATCTGTTGTGCTTTATAAGCCTCATTAAAATCTGAAGGCATTAAAGCTTCAGGTAAGTTTTGAAAGTTCATTTTTGCATTATGTTGATCCAACATAAATTGAGCTGTTTGTTCTAATCTATCCATAATAAAAACCCTCATAATCAACTTATTTTATTTATAATAATATACTATAAAAATTTTCTATTCTTAGAAAGTTTTGTTTGATATTATAACTATATGTTTTTTTGGAGCTTTTGTTGTTAGACAGTCATATCGTAAACATTAGAAATGAAGTAGATAATTGGCTTTTAAGTTTTAACGAAGCTATATCCGATAAAAATAGCAAAACAGATTCTATAGAAAATCTTAATAAATTATTTTTTGAGAACTCTCATTGGAGAGATATATTAGCGCTCACTTGGCAGATCCAAACAACATCTGGCAAACAAAATATAATTCCAAAACTTTATGATACGGTTTTAAATGTTATTGCTAAAGACTTTGTTATCGATCCACAAAGAACTCAACCTAGGGAAGTTATCAGAGCGGGTAAGAATGTTGTAGAAGTCATTTTAAAATTTAAAACAAAGTTTGGTTATTGTGAGGGCGTAGTTAGATTATATGAAGACAGTGAGGTCTCAGGGACTTTTAAAGCATGGAATTTTCTTACAGCTTTAAGTGATCTTAATTCTTCATTTAATAAAAAAGAAGATCAATATGAAAATACTTTGGAAGGTCCTAATTGGTTAGATGTTAGAAAAGAAGACAGATTATATAAAGACAGAGACCCTGAAGTTTTAGTTGTTGGGAGTGGGCAAGCCGGCCTATCAATTGCGGCAAGATTGAAACAACAAAATATTGATACTCTTGTTGTAGATAAAAATGAAAGAGTTGGAGATAATTGGAGAAATAGATACCACTCTTTAAAATTACATAATCAGACCCATGTAAATCATCTGCCCTACATGCCATTCCCTCCTACTTGGCCAACGTATATTCCCAAAGACAAATTAGCCGGTTGGTTTGAGTATTATGCTGAGAGTATGGAGTTAAATGTTTGGACAAAAACAACCTTTATTAGTGCAGAATACGATAAAACTGAAAAAAATTGGAATGTTAAGCTTAAATTATCCGATGGTAATGAAAGGATAATGAAGCCCAAGCATATAGTAATGGCCGTTGGTGTGAGCTCAGTTCCTAATCGTACTAAAATCCCAGGAATGGATGGTTATAAGGGTAAGGTAATTCACTCAACAGATTACAGTAATGGCAGAGATTACAAAGGTAAAAATGTATTGGTATTTGGCACCGGTACAAGCGCGCATGACGTTGCACAAGATTTGTACGTTCACGGTGCAAATGTTAAAATTGTCCAGCGATCACCATCTATGGTTGTAAATGTTGAGCCTAGCGCTCAGCTTCCCTATCAACTATACAGGGAAGGACCAAACACTGATGATTGTGATTTAATTACGATTTCAAGTCCTCTTAAAGTTCTAAAAAAAACACATCAACTACTTACAGAAAAGACAAAAGAAATTGATAAGTCTTTATTGGACAAATTAGAAGAGGTTGGGTTTAGATTAGAATACGGAGAAGAAAATACCGGGTGGCAATTTAAATATTTAACTAGAGGTGGTGGTTATTATTTTAATGTTGGAGCTTCTGATTTAATAGCCGAAAGAAAAATTAAAGTAATACAATTTTCTGATATTATTAATTTTAATGCTTCAGGAATAGAGATGAAATCAGGTGATAACTTTGATATTGATTTGATGGTTACTGCAACCGGTTACAAAGGCCAAGAATATGTAGTTGAAGAGTTTTTTGGTAAAGCAGTTGTTGAAAAGCTTGGACCTATTTGGGGATTTGATAATGATAGACAAGAATTAAGAAATATGTGGATACAGACTAACCAACCTGGTCTATGGTTTCATGCAGGAAGCTTAGCTCAATGCAGAATTTTTTCAAAATTTCTAGCTTTGCAAATTAGGGCAATACAAGAGGGAACACTTATTTAAGGCCTAATTTTTACTCCTGATTTTTTTTCGTATGTAAGAGCGACATTGCTCATATCAGCATCTTCACCAAATTCATCTATAGTAGATTTTAAAAGCTCTTGAGACAATTTTCCAAGTGGAATTTCAACCTGATTAGTATCAGCAATTCTGGTTGCAACGCCAGCGTCCTTTTGCATCAAACCAGTGCTGAAACCTTGTACCATTTTTCCGGAAAGAATATTGTCCGGAAGTGTGATTTCGGTTGCATAGTTTCTCCCTGAGCTTTTCTGGATAATATTTACAGCTTTTTCAGGATCAACACCGTCTTTTACAAGCATGGAGATAACTTCGAAAGTAGCCATTCTACATATTAAATTGAGTAAGTTGTTACCTGCCTTGATTGAATGTCCTGATCCGATCTCTCCTGCATAGAATATATTTGAACTAATATCGTCCATTATAGGCTTAATGGTAGAAAATTGATTTTTAGTTCCACCTACCATTATAGCTATATTACCCTGATTAGCTCCTTTTGGACCGCCACTTACTGGAGCATCAATAAAATTTATACCTTTTTGTTTAAGAGCATTAGAAATTTTTCTGGTAATTTCTGGCTCTCCAGTTGTCATGTCAATAATATATGTATCTTTTTTAGCAGTTTTTAATAATCCGTGATCTCCATTTACAACTTTCTCTACAATAGCACTCGTTGGTAAACATAAAAAGATTCGTGAAGTTTGTGAGGCTAATTCAGCAGGAGTAGAGCAAGCCAAAGCTCCTTTATCAGTGAAGTATTTAATATTATTTTCGTCAAGGTCATAAATAATAAGCTGATATTTTTTTAATAATCTCTTAGCAAGGGGAGTCCCCATATTACCTAAGCCAATAAAACCTATTTTTTCCATAAGCATCTCCTGACGCAGGTACTAATAAATTTAGGAAAAAGTACCTAAAATATTTTTCTTAAAACAATTACGGTTACTAATTTTTTTATACCAATTTTGTAAATTAACTAAATTAGGTCGTTCAATTGGTAAAGAATTATACCTATAAGTAGCAACACCCATAATAATATCTGACATACCAAAACTATTATTTAAAATGTATTCATGACCCTCTAAAAAATTATCAAAAATTTCAAATTTTTTATTCAATAAAATAATATTTTTATCAATCAGGTCTTGATCGCGATCTTCAGGAGGATTTCTTACTAATCCCCAGAAGATTGGTGTCATATTTAATTGTAAGTCAGTTGCTTGAAATTCCATCCACTGCTCAGCAATTGCGATATCTTCTGCTTTTGAAGTTTCGTAAACATCAGTGTGTTTTCTATAAAGATATCTCACAATGCTATTTGATTGATTAATTATAGTACCATTATAATCTAAGGTAGGAACAATCAGTTGAGGATTTAATTTCTCATAGTTTTCTACATTAACAGTTCCAAACTTTCCATGCTCGTCATGCCACTTAAATTCAATATTTAATTCGCAAAGGGCCCATGAAACTTTTTGAACATTAATAGAGTTTCGTCTTCCATATAATTGTATCAATGGTAATCCCTTTATTTCATAATTGATAAAGCGGTAGAACTTAAGTTGTGAACTAATATTGAATTTCTATCCACTAAGTTTGCAACCGTTGGGGCTATATTATCTAACCATTCTTTGCTTTCGTATACGGCTTTATATAATTTTACCTTTTCTTCTTGGCTTTCAAATCTTCTAATCCAAACATACGTGTTACCTTTTTTTTCAGAGTTCATTACTCTTTCACCATTTTCAAGGGCAAACTGGTCAGAACTATCCATCACAAAACTGCCATGTATTACCATTCCCTGCTCTACTTGAAATGGCATTATTGTTTTTTCCATGAAAGATAGCCATTCATCCATTTTACCAGGAAAAATTTGATATATTCTTAATTCGAAAAAAGCACTCATTTAAATATTCCTTTATAATCAATTTAATTTTTTAACATTATATAATTAAATTTGATTATTCAAATTTTCATTTATATTAATCATTAGGCTAAGTTGCATTTAAAGAAGATCTTATTAGGAGATAGAAATGAATTATGCAGAAGGGTGTTTTGTTGGTAGAATTTGGGATCAGACTAAGGGTGGTCCATGTTTAGTTAAAATAAAGGATGGCTTTGTCTTCGATATAACATCTAAAGAAATTCCTACTATGAGAGACTTGCTTGAATTAAAGAACGTTCAAGAATATTTAGACCGTTATGTTGGTGAAAAAGTTATCTCCATAAAAGAATTATTTGAATTAAGCTTAATAAAAACATCCAACATTTCACTTCTTGCGCCATGTGATTTCCAAGCTGTTAAGGCGTGCGGTGTTACATTTGCTAAATCAATGGTTGAGAGGGTCATAGAAGAAAGGGCAGCTGGTGATCCTAAGAAAGCAGAAAGCCTTAGAAATCACATTGGTGGATTGATTGGTGATAGTTTGCAAGACATTGTCCCTGGTTCAGAAAAAGCTTCGGAAGTTAAAAAAGCTCTCATTAATGAAGGATTGTGGTCTCAATATCTAGAAGTTGGCATAGGAAAAGATGCTGAAGTTTTTACTAAAGCACAAACTTTATCATCAGTTGGTTTTGGGTCTGAAGTAGGATTAAACCCAATTTCAAATTGGAACAACCCTGAACCTGAAATTGTTTTGGCAGTTAATAGTAAAGGCATAATACAGGGAGCGACATTAGGTAATGATGTAAACCTCAGAGATGTTGAAGGACGTTCAGCTTTGCTTTTGGGTAAGGCTAAAGATAATAACGCGTCTTGTTCTATTGGGCCTTTTATAAGAATTTTTGACGATAGTTACACCCTTGAAGATATGAAATCAGCCTATATTTCTCTAAAGGTAGAAGGTAAAGAAGGATATATATTAAATGGATCTAGTTCAATGTCAGAGATTAGTAGAGATCCAGAAGATCTTGTAAATCAAACTATTGGAAAACACCATCAATATCCAGATGGATTTATGTTGTTTTTAGGAACTTTGTTTGCTCCAACTGAAGACAGAGATATTCCTGGAGAAGGCTTTACTCACAAAATTGGAGATAAAGTAACAATTTCTGAATCGAACTTAGGAGAATTAATTAATTTTGTTAATTTATCCACAGCTTGTCCACAATGGGAATTTGGAATAGCGTCTATGATTAAAAATTTAAGTCGAAGAGATCTCTTATAATTTATTAGGGAACTAAGTATGGATGAAACAATAAAAGGCTCCTTATCAGGTATAAAAGTTTTAGATTTTTCAACGCTTTTACCTGGGCCTCTTGCTAGTTTATTCCTTGCTGAAACTGGGGCAGAAGTGATTAAAATTGAAAGACCTGAAGTTGGTGATGAGATAAGAACATCTTATCCAAAATGGGGTGGTCAAAGCGCTTCTTTTTCAATGCTTAACCGAGGAAAAAAAAGTTTAGCGCTGGATTTAAAAGATCCAGATAGTTTTAAGATCCTTAAACCATTGATAAAAAAAGTGGATATAATTATTGAACAATTCAGGCCAGGTGTAATGAAAAGACTTGGGTTGGACTATGAAACTCTAAGTAAAATTAATAAAAAATTAATTTATGTGTCTATTACTGGGTATGGACAAACTGGCCCTAAAAGTATGGATGCTGGTCATGATTTAAATTATATTGGTAATACAGGTTTGTTAAGTTTAAGTATGGGAAATGACAATAATACCGTTGTTCCACCAGCCCTTGTTGCGGATATAGCTGGCGGGTCCTACCCAGCCGTAATTAATATTTTATTGGCTTTAAGAAAAAGAGACATCAATGAGACGGGATCTTTTATAGACATATCGATGACAGATAATCTTTTTCCTTTTATGTTTTGGGGTCTAGGTTCTGGGTTTTCAAAAAATGTTTGGCCAGGTAATTCAGATTCAGTTCTATCGGGAGGGTCACCAAGATATAATATTTATAAAACTAGAGATGGGGGTTATGTTGCTGCGGCTCCTCTAGAAGATCGTTTTTGGAATAAGTTTTGTGAAGCTATAGATTTGCCAGAAAAGTATATTAAAATGAATGATAATCAAAATGAAGTTATTCAAAAAGTAAGAGAACTTATTGTCTTAAAAGACAAGAATCAATGGTTTGAAATTTTTGCTGAAGCAGATTGTTGTTGTTCAATAGTCAAGTCTATGGAAGAAGCAATTAGTGATAATCATTTCAAAATAAGAGATATCTTTTCTAAGAAAATTATGAATGAAAATAGTTCTGAAATTCCTGCATTACCTTTACCTATAGATAATCAGTTTAGGGACAATAAAGTAGTTGAAAAAGCTCCAGCACTTGGTGCTCATAACCACTTATTTAATAGTGAACAAAACCTATAACTTGACCTTATCAAATCATGTTGTCAGAGTAATATATAAGAAAATTTTCTTTCTTCTAGTTTAGCTTGTGGAGGTTAATTATGAAAAGATTAAATGACTTAGAATCTTATTGGATGCCTTTTACGGCTAATAGGGATTTTAAAAAAGATCCCAGAATGGTTGTATCAGCTGATGGCATGTATTACAAAAGTGAAACTGGCAAAGATATTCTTGATAGCGCCGCAGGATTATGGTGTGTAAATGCTGGACATAACAGGCCCGAAATCACCTCAGCTATTTCTCAACAAGCAGCTACCTTAGACTTCGCACCTAGTTTCCAATATGGGCATCCTAAGGCTTTTGAACTTGCAAGTCGTGTTGCTGATTTATTTCCCAAAGGTTTAGACCATGTGTTTTTTACAAACTCCGGATCTGAGGCGGTCGATAGTACTCTCAAAATAGCTTTGGCTTATCATAGAGCAAGAGGTAAGGGAACAAAAACACGTTTGATTGGTCGTGAAAGAGGCTATCATGGCGTCGGCTTTGGAGGTATTTCTGTAGGAGGTATGCCAAGAAATAGACAATATTTTGGAACACTTCTTTCTGGGGTTGATCATATATCTCATACTCATTTGCCGGATAAAAATAAATTCTCTAAAGGTTCTCCTGAACATGGTGATTATTTAGCTGATACATTGGAAAATATAGTTGCCCTTCATGATGCCTCTACAATTGCTTCGGTTATTGTTGAGCCTATTGCAGGTTCTACTGGGGTTTTGCCACCTCCAAAAAATTACTTAAAAAGATTAAGAGAAATTTGTGACAAGCATGACATTTTATTAATATTTGATGAAGTTATAACAGGTTTTGGCCGATTAGGAACAGCTACTGCATCAGAATATTTTGGAGTTACCCCTGATATTATTTCATGTGCAAAAGCAATCACTAACGGGATTATTCCTATGGGAGCCGCAGTTGTTTCAAAAAAAATATATGACACTATGATGGATGAAGCAGATATGCCTATAGAGCTTTTTCATGGTTACACATATTCTGGACATCCGATTGCATCTGCAGCTGGACTTGCAGCCTTAGATATTTACAGAGATGAAGATTTATTTAATAAAGCTGGTAAAACAGCAAAATACTTGGAAAGTGTTATCCA
>Ga0209425_10006734_pt1 | contig 10958 bp, 9 predicted proteins | sample COG_05_FD_184749 | JGI IMG/M metagenome (GOLD analysis project Ga0209425, IMG submission 184749) | Pelagic Microbial community sample from North Sea - COGITO 998_met_05 (SPAdes) (version 2) | ecosystem: Environmental > Aquatic > Marine > Neritic zone/Coastal water | place: Helgoland, sampling... | reverse complement strand
TCATGATTTATCCATAGTATTTTTTCTAGCTTTTAATTGTGCCGCCCATCTCTCTTCAGAACTTTCATTAGTTCCTATCTTTAAGAGAGCTAAACGTGGAAAGATATCATTAAATTCATCTAATTCATTAATGAAAGCTGATGACAAATTCTTAGCAGCCAGAAATTCATATATAAAATTAGAATGATCATAATTATCAACTGCAACAAAACACTCTTGATTATAATTAGTTACCGTTTCTATTTCATACTTCATTGTTTCATAGCTATGATCACTATCATGAATAAAAAAGTCTATAGGATGGTTTTTTAATACTTTTTCTAATAATAACTCTGAAGGCCCAATTTGTAAATCCCATCTATCCTTAAGTTTATCTGGCACTATCCAGCCAGGATCGCAATCAGCTGGCAACTCTTCTTCACCCTGATGACCAGCCCCCATCTCTCTATTAGGAAAAAAATTGCCCCATTCTCTTCTAGGTAAATCTATAGAAGTAAGACGCCCAAAATTATTATCATGTAAAGCTTGCAGTATCCAAAGCGTTGTCAATCCATGGAAAACTCCTGTTTCTAAAACTTCAGCAGGCCTTATAATTCTAATTAAATAATATAAAAAATTTCTATAAACATTTAATTCATAAACATTTTCAAATTGTCTTTTTACAAAAACATTATTTTTTTTTATTCCTGTATTTAAATCTTTAATAATATTACCATTTTCCAGATCTTTAAAAATATCAATATTATATTTATACCCATATGTCCTAGACACCTGTCTAGCTGCCAGATCTATTATATCTTTTATAATTTTTATTCTATTTGTCATTTTTTCCATACTTAATATAACTTAGATTTTATAAATTGAGGCCTGCCTGGAGGAAAATGCTTAGATAAAGTATTAAAATACCTTCCTTGAGCGGAAAATCTAATTTTTTGAGATATGTTTTCTCCTGATGAATGTATTAAATTCATAGATATATAAATAATATCACCTATCTCTACAGGCAGACTTATTTCTTTAAATTTGCTAGTTACATCAGCGCTAATTTTATGTTTATGTGAAGATAATTCTGATTTACTCTCTTCTTCTATTACATAATTGCTTACCTTACCTTTTGAATGACTACCAACTAATGCTTTTAAAGGACCTATATCATTATTAATATCTATTAAAGGTATCCATGCAGTAATACCATCTGACATATCTTCCTGATCATAATCGACAAAATCCTGATGCCAATCTAGACTATTTCTTTTGCAAAAAGGAGGGTCCATTCTAAATAAATAATTAAAGCACATTAAATTGGTAATTTTAGTATCTAATAGACTAGATATATCATTTGTTATAATATCATTCAAAGCTAATTTCTGCATAGATATTGTAGTTTGCATTACGTCATATAATGCTCCAAACTTTTTGGGGTGTTGCTCTCTTAAATCTAAGAGGTCTAGAGTAAATTTTTTATTATTATAGAAATCTTTAATTGAGTAGCCAGCAAAATGTTCTCCCCCCAGCCTTACACACAGACTAAGAAAAGATTCAATAACATTTTTAATTTCATCAAAGTTCAAAAAATTTTTTCTTATTAGAAATCCATGTTTTTTAAAACTAGCATTATCTAAATTATGATGATGTTTCAATATAGCGTTCCATGAGAATCTATTATTTTTACAAAAAATTTTGTATTAAATAATTTATTACATAGCATATATTTTATTCACTTCAAATTAATTAATACATATAACAGAGAGAAATTAATATAAATAAATACTAGTTATATTACTATAATTAGATATTTACTTTAAGATTTTAATCTATTACATATAATAGTGTCCACTGTAAATAACATAACATAGGCTTTAAAATTTGATTACTTTTGATGATTATTTAGATGCCTTAGTCAAAACTGGACTTAAAAAAGATGCTACTGTTTTAATACACTCAGGTATATCTCTATTTGGAAAACTAAATGTAAAACCAAGTAAAAAAAATATCCTAGATTTTTATTATAATGGAATCATTGAAATAATAGGAAAAAATGGCACCCTTATAACACCTACTTTTACTGGCACGCACTATGTTAGAAAAAATTTACCATTTGACCTAAAAAAAACAAAGTCAGAAGTTGGTCCTTTTTCGGAATATATTAGAGCAAAACCTAATTCAGTTAGATCTATGCACCCTATAGGATCACTTACAGCCATAGGTAAAAATGCAACCTTAATATGTGGGGGAAACCATTTTGATGGGTATGGTTATGATAGCCCATGGGGCAGGTTATTAAACCTCAATAGTAATATATTAACATTAGGCTATGCTTTATATCCTAGTGGTATGAGCGCCATCCATTTTATGGAAAATATGCTTGGTGTTCCATACCTATATAATAAACTATTTAAATCTGAGGTTTATAATGATAAAAAAAAAATAAATGGTTTATTTACAATGGCAGTTAGATATTTAGAATATAATATTATACATGACCAAACTCAATTTAAAAAACAACTAATTGATGATAATAGAGCTAAAATTATTACGCTTGGTAATGGCACAATTTTATCAACTACTTTTAATAATTTATTTGAAACTGGTAAAGTAGCTTTGGCAAAAGATAGGTATATCCTTCTTAAAGAAAGCCCTGCTTTTATAACAGGACAAAAACCCTTAACATAAGAAAGAGTGATATTATGTGCGGAATTGCAGGCTATATAGGCAAAAGAAAATTTAATAATAAATTATTAAATCAAATATCCTCTTCCATGGATCACCGAGGTCCTGATGCAAAAAAATTTGTAGAAAAAAAGATGAGAAATAATCTTAATATCATTTTTTTTCATAATAGATTAAGTATTATTGATTTGCACCAACGGTCTAATCAGCCTATGGAATATGAAGAGAATTTATTATCTTTTAATGGTGAAATATATAATTTTCATGAAATTCAAAAACATCTAATACAATCATATGGTTTAAGCTTCAATAGTAAATCAGATACAGAAGTTTTATTAAAAGGTCTTAGCAAAAAAGGCATACAACTTTTAAATGATTTAGATGGAATGTGGGCTTTTGCCTTTTTTGATAAAATGACAGATACAATAATGTTATCTAGGGATAGGATTGGAGAAAAGCCTCTTTATTATCATAAAAATGCTGATGGTTTTTATTTTGCCTCTGAAATTACTACTCTTTTTTTAATGATGGGTCGAAATGCGCCATTAAACATCGAAAAAATTAATCAATATTTGATTGAAGGTTATGTGAGTATATTTGGTGATAAAAAAACATTTTTTGACGGCATTAATGAATTACAACCTGGCGAATATTTTATATTAGATAAAAATTTAAATATTAAAAAAAATACATACTGGTCACTTAAATATAAACCTCAAGACATGACATATGATGAAGCTGTAATTGGGGTAAAAGAAAAATTTATTAATGCGGTAAGTTCAAGATTAATAAGTGATACACCCGTATGCATTTTATTAAGTGGAGGAATAGATTCTACATCTATAGCTAGTGTTTCTAAAAATGTATTAGGAAAAAACCTTCCCTCATTTTCAATATTGAATAGTGATCCCAAATATTCTGAAATTGATATAATTAAAAAAACAGTAAAAGAACTCTCCTTAGAACATCATGAAATCAATATAAAATTAAAAAACCCGACTGTAACTATAAGGAAGTTAATAAAACATTATGCGAGCCCTATGGGGTCAGCATCTAATTTATTAAACTTAAAATTATATGATGCTATATCAAAATATGGATATAAAGTGTCTTTAATGGGTACAGGAGGTGATGAAGCACTCACAGGCTATTATGAACATTATATATTTGATTTAGTTGAAAAAGATCAAACAAAACTATTTGATGTTTCTGAAAAAAATTTTTTAAAGTATGTACTTCCAAAGCTTAATAATCCTCATTTAAAGAAGTACCAGGAATATATAAAAAACCCTGATAAAAGAGACCATTTATTTCCTAATAAAAAAATATTTTCTAATTGTTTAAAAAATGAATTTAATAATTATACAGAAGAAAAAAAATACTCCCAATCTGTATTAAGAAACAGGATGATGAATCTACTCTTTCACCAAGGAGTAAGATTAAATTTATCAGAGATAGATTTAAATTCTATGTATTACTCTATAGAAAATAGAGCTCCGCTTCTAGATAAGAGTTTTTTAGAGTTTTGCTATACTATTCCTAATGGCCTTTTGATTAAAAATGGTTATACTAAATCAATCTTAAGAGACGCCATGAAAGGTATAGCTCCTAGTCATGTCTTAGAAGCAAGAGATAAACATTCTTTAAATGTTTCTTTAGCCAATCTTTATGATGTTAAATCTAAAAACTTTTCTGATTATTTATTTAAAGACGATATACTTTATGATTTAGGCCTTTTAAATATAGAGAACACAAAAAACATTTTAAACAATGATATATTAGATAATGAAATAGAAAAATTTTTATTTAGACTGATAAATATAAAAGAATTTACACAAATTTATGGATAAAAAAACTTTACATAACCCCCTATTACGTTCTAGTAAAAGGGTATGAAGTATAAAACTATCCAGTCTTCTAAAGACGTTATTGCATTAGCATCAAAACTTTTGCATTTAAGAAGACATGCTATAACCGATGATTCTAAAAAAGCTGTTAGTATTATTAATCAATATATTAAATTAAAACCAATTAACATTCCATCAGGTACTAAATGCTGGGATTGGGTCATTCCGCATAAATGGGACTTAATAAAAGCTGAAATTAAATTTAAAGATAAAGTAATATTTACTGATTCAGAACATGTGATGGCTGTTCAACCATATAGTTCTTCATTCAAAGGAGAACTTGACTTAGAGGAATTAAAAAATCATATCACATATAATAAAAATATGCCGGATGCGTATGCGTATAACTGCAAACTAGCATATAGACATCCTTATGAAAAAGATTGGTTAATATCTATACCTTATAACCGCGTGAAAAAACTAAAAAAAGGCAAGTATTCAATTACTATCAAATCTAAATTTACTGCTGATAAAATGCTAATAGGTGAAAAAACTCTTAAAGGAAAATCAGATAAAAGCATAGTCCTGTTATCAGACATATGCCATCCGGGACAAGCAGATGACGGTATAGTAGGCATTGCACTGTGGGTTAGAATAATTCAATCTTTATCTAAAAGAAAAAAATTAAATTATTCATATAAATTTTTTACTCCAACAGAGACAATAGGATCAGTAGCTTGGCTATGGAAAAGAAAAAATCAAATATCTAAAATTAAAGCAGGTGTGTTCTTGGAATCTATTGGAAATAAGCAGCCTCTTAAGTGCAAACTTAGTCATAAAGGCAATTCTGAAATTGATAAAATAGCTAAAACAGTTTTTAAACCCTCTTTACTATATGATTTTCAAGAAGGCGTTATGAATGATGAACTAATATTTGCAGATAGTGATATAGATATTCCTATGATATCTTTACAAAGGTTTCCATACCCCGAATATCACACCTCTATGGATAATATAGAAGCAATTTCTGAGAAAAGCTTGGATGAGTCTTATATTCAAACTATGCAAATAATAGATATTATTGAAGCCAACTACACTCCTAAAAAGACAACAAAAGGACCATTCTATTTGTCCAAACATAACCTTTATATAGAAGCTAAAAATAAATCAGATTATTGGAGAAACTGGAATTTAATGAATTTACTAGGTTCTGAAAAAACTATTTTACAAATATCTGAAGAAATTAAATTAGGCTTTTGGGATACTTATGAAATAGTAGAAAAATTTAGAAAAGCTGGCTTGATAAAATCAATATATAATTAACATTTATTCTAATATATTGTAGCTAATCAATTGACCACTTTCAATATTACATGTTGGTTTTTTTCCTAATAAAGTCATCATTTTACTTGAATCTATCTCATTGGAAGGCCTTGCATACATCAAATCTTTCTTTTCTATAACTTGCCCTTTTGGTATGTTATGTGCTGCCACTATTCCTTTTCTAAGTGCCAATAAATTATTTTTTTCTGGCTCTGAGCAAAATTTATCATAACTACCTAATGATTTTTTTATATTAGAAGCCGACATTGATAATTCTTTAAGCTCTGATGGGACTAAAGATAAATGATGATCATGAAATATTTTGTTATCTCTAGAATCTGTAAAATGCACTTCAATTAAACTCGCACCTAGAGCAATTGATACTACAGGAGCAAGTATACCTTTAACATGATTAGAGTAACCTACATATAATCCGGTTTGGTCTTGTAAAAATTTTATTGAGTTAAGATTTGCTTCCTCTAGAGAAGCTGGATAAGCGGAAATACAATGCATTAAAATTAATTTATTTTTTATTTTTTTATTTTCAGAGCTCTCTTCAAACCATCCTATAGCTTTTCTAATTTCTTGCATATTAGCTCCACCGGTCGATAAAATTACAGCCTTTTCTGTTTTTGCTGCTGCCCTTATAGTTGGCTCAAAAGTGATATCACCACTAGCTATTTTTATTACCTTTGTATTATTATTTAAAAAAGGTATCCAATCTTCTGTCACAGCTGTTGAAAAAAATGGTATTCCTATATTAGTTGCATAGGTAATTAATTTTAAATGATCTGATTCATCTAAATGAAAATTTTTAACTCTTTTCATTCTCTCTTTGTCATTAGATGCTATAAATTTTTCCGGCGTGTAACTTTGAAATTTTACTGCATCTGCACCCGATTCATGTGCCAATCTAATTAAATTCATTGCAGAGTCTATAGATCCTTCATGGTTAACGCCAATTTCTGCTATTATAACTATATCTTCATCTAAATTTTTTCCAAATAATTTCATATTTTTTTCCTAATAGCAATTATATAATTATTACTTTATTAATGGCGGAGGAGATGGGATTCGAACCCACGATACAGTTTCCTGTATACACGCTTTCCAAGCGTGCGCCTTCGACCGCTCGGCCACCCCTCCTAATCTTATTCTCTAAGTATAGCATTAGTATTTTTTCTTGCCCCCTCTACTATTAGGCTAGAGATATCTAAAATTTGATTTTCTTGTAAAGTCTTTTCAATAGGTTGAATTATTACTTCTATAGCTATGGACTTCTTATCATCTTTTTCTGATATATTTTTTTTATATATATCAAATACATTAACTTCCATAAGTTCTATATAATTAACAGAATTAAGTGACTTTTTAATGGAATCAACTATTTCTGAGGAAGAGATTTCCTTATTTACTAAAAAAGCAAAATCTCTTTTAATTGGCATGAGGCTATAAGGTATAAAATTTTTATTTGGTTTCTTTTTTAGAGATTTAGGAAAGTTATCATGAAATAGTTCAAAACATAGTAGGCGTATCCCATATTTATTTGAATATATTGGGTGTAACTCTCCAAAGTATCCTAATAATATTTTTCCTAGTTTTATTGCTCCTGATCTACCTGGGTGATACCAGATTGGTACATCTTTATCTAAATTTAAATTATTATTAGAAATTCCAACTGCTTCTAAGGCTTTATAAGCATCTTTCTTAATATCATAAATATCTACTTCTCTAGTATCATTTGACCAATGTCGCGATGAAACATTACCTGACCTAATACCAGCAGAGCATGTTAATTGCTCCTCTTCTCTATCGCCATAATAAATTGGACCTACTTCAAAAAGCCCGGAGTTTTTTAAACCTTTTTTACTATTTTTCACGAAATGATCAATTATATTTGGAAGTAAAGAAACTCTCATGACAGACAAATCCTGAGATATTGGATTTTCTAAGATTACAGGAGAGAAATCTTTTTTAAATAATAAAGCTGATATTTCTGAAAAAAATGAGAAAGTAACTAACTCATACAAACCTCTTTTTACTAAGGCTGAACTAATTAATCTGTTTCTATATTCTATTATATTTAAAACTGGTTTTCTAATTGTAGAAAAATTATCTAAAGGAGATTCCTCTAAACTGTCATAACCTTTAACCCTTAATAATTCCTCTACTATATCCACTTCATCAATAATATCATGTCTCCATGTAGGTACTAATAATGACAGTATATTTTGATTATGTTTAACTTCAAAACCTAGTTTTATTAAAATATCTATTTGTTCTTTAATATCTATTTCTATTCCACATAACATCTTAAATTTTGAACAATTAAAATCTATCTTATTTTTTTTTAAATCAACTTTTCCAGCATATACTTCTTCGCTGACTTCTCCTCCACAAATATCCAAAACCAAACTAGTCATAATATTTATACCTTCATCTACATACTCCGGATCAATTCCTCTCTCAAAACGATACCTTGCATCTGATAAAATATTTAATGACCTTCCAGAAGAAGCTATATTTTTTTTATTAAAATATGCAACCTCTAGAAACATTTCTGTAGTATTTGCATCACATGATGTGGCTTCCCCGCCCATTATACCTGCTATGGACACTGGCTTTTCATCATCTGAAATAATAAGAATAGTTTTATTCAAATTATATTTTTTTCCATCCAAAGCAAGTAATTCTTCATCATCCCTAGCCATTCTCATGTGCAAATTACCTTGGATTTTACTTGCATCAAAAACATGCAAAGGGCGTCCCAAATCAAAGGTTATAAAATTCGTCAAATCTACCAATGTAGATATTGGCTTTAAACCAATAGAAATTAATCGCTTCTTTAACCATTCAGGACTTTCAACATTTTTTAAACCTTTAAAATACCTACCTTTAACATAAGAACATGCATTGAAATTTTTTGAATTCAAATCAATATTCCAATTGATAGGCGACTTATATTTACCCTTAATATTAGTCATTTTTTTATTTTTAAGAGTTCCTAACCCTATAGCTGCAAGTTCTCTCGCTATACCTAGAATACTTGCACAATCTCCTCTATTAGGAGTAAGTCCAATTTCAAATATTGGGTCTGATAAACCTGCCCAATCGGCATAAATTTTGCCAATAGGGGCTCCCTCAGATAATTCAACTATACCATCACTTTTACCTTCAAGACATAATTCTTCTAAAGAGCATAACATCCCTTCTCCAGTAACCCCTCTAATATCTTTCTTTTTTAAAATTAATCCATTTGATGGAATAGTAGTACCTATAGGTGCAAATACTACCTTTAGATTTACTTTAACATTTGAGGCACCACATACCACAGATACTTGAGACTTACCTAATTCAACTTTACATATATTTAATCTATCTGCATTAGGATGGGGAGATATATCAATAATTTTTGCTATTAAAAAATCTTTTAACTGCTTTGAAGTGTCATGAATTGATTCAACTTCTAGTCCTAAGTTAGTCAAACTATTACTAATCATATCAATAGTAATATTAGGTATAAATTCTATATGTTCTGAAATCCATGACAAAGAAAATTTCAATTCTTAATTCTCCTTAAAATTTGACCAAGTATATGAAGGGCCACCTTCTGTAGAAAAACCATAATGGTCTAACCAACGAATATCTCCTTCATAAAAATTTCTTAGGTCTGCTATACCATATTTTAACATTGCAAACCTCTCTACTCCTAAACCAAAAGCGAAACCTTGCCATTCTTTAGGGTTTAAACCACAATTTACTATAACTTTTGGATGAACCATTCCACAACCCATAACTTCTAACCAATTTGAACCCTCTCCAATTTTAATAGCATTTCCCTTTTTACTATAACCAATATCTATCTCCGCACTTGGTTCTGTAAAAGGAAAATAAGAAGGTCTAAACCTTACAGGTAAATCACTTATTTCAAAAAATTCTGCACAAAATGATTTAATTAAGCCTTTTAGATGACCCATATTAATATTTTTATCTATTACTAAACCTTCAACCTGATGGAACATTGGAGAATGTGTTGAGTCGTCATCACACCTAAAAGTACGTCCAGGAGCAATTATTCTAATTGGAGGCTTTTTATTAATCATTGTCCTAATTTGTACTGGTGAAGTATGAGTTCTTAAAAGTTTTCTATCTTCATCTAACTTATTTTTAATATAAAATGTATCATGATCTTGCCTTGCAGGATGTTCCTCTGGTATATTTAAAGCTGTAAAATTGTTAAAATCATTTTCAATATCTGGCCCTGTTTCAACTGAAAAGCCGAAATTTGCAAATATATCTATTATTGTATCAATAGTTCTACTGATAGGATGAATTTTTCCTTCATCGTCATTACCGGCTCTGACAGGTAGAGTTATATCAAGGTTTTCACTTTTTATTCTATTAGTAATTTCTATATCTTTAAGATCTTGCTCTTTAGATTCAAAAGCATCTAATACTTTTAGACGAAGTTCATTATAAACTTTTCCTAAAGACTTTTTTTCTTCATTACTTACAGTAGACAAAGACTTCATTAATAATGAAATCTGCCCTTTTTTCCCTAATTCTCTTACTTTAATTATTTGTAAATCTTGAAAAGATTTGGTTTTAGAGATATCTACTAGAATATTCTTTTCTAAATCTTCAATATTTAACATACTAACCTTTATTATCTAATTAATAAAAAATTACATAAGATAAAACTAAATATAATTAAAGATTATATAAAGAAAAAAATATACTTTTACTACTTAAGTAGTTCTTACTTTTTCCACTATAGACTTAAAAGAATCAGGCTCTCTTACAGCAAGGTCTGCTAACATTTTTCTATTAATGTCAAAACCCGCAATATTTAATTTATTAATCAAAACTCCATAAGTCATACCTAATTCTCTAGCTGCAGCGTTTATTCGCTGAATCCATAAACCTCTAAAGGATCTTTTCTTAGCTTTTCTATCTCTATAGGCATACTGTCCATTTTTTTCTACTCTTTGTATCGCTGCACGAAAAGTATTTTTTTGTCTACCTCTTGAGCCTTTTGCAGCTTTGATAACCTTAAGATGTCTACTATGAGCAGTAACTCCACGTTTTACACGAGACATAATATTTCCCTTTTCTTAT
>Ga0209425_10006733_pt1 | contig 10959 bp, 8 predicted proteins | sample COG_05_FD_184749 | JGI IMG/M metagenome (GOLD analysis project Ga0209425, IMG submission 184749) | Pelagic Microbial community sample from North Sea - COGITO 998_met_05 (SPAdes) (version 2) | ecosystem: Environmental > Aquatic > Marine > Neritic zone/Coastal water | place: Helgoland, sampling... | reverse complement strand
TCAATTAGAAATGAAACTTTGTACTCTGAAAAGTTTGTTGTTGCAATATATAAAGGACATAGGTTTGAAAAAGAAAAAGAAGTTGATGTTCAAGAAACTTATGTAGAGGTTGAAAATAAAAAGTATATAAATCGAATAGGTTGTGAATGGTATAGTTATGAATTTAAGCATAAAGATGGAGATGTAGATTATAAAAAGGTTTTTAAATGCATCAAGGATAATGAAAAAAGTGAAGATGTATTAAATACCTATCATGAGTCTACAGCTGCTCTTTGTGTTAAAGCTGGGTTAGGTATAGCTGTCCTTCCCGAAAGCCTAGCACTAAATTATGGGTTAATTTATAGAGATTTAAAAGGACCAAGATTAGCTAGAGAAGTTTCTCTAATTTCAAATAAATCTATTAAAAATAGTATTGTTCCAAGTATTGACTTGTTAATTAATGCGGTTCAAATTCAAGGCCTATAATAGCCTTCAATATTTATATTTCTTGAAACATTACCACTTGAAGCATCTCCACCAGTAGATAAAAATACTTGCAGAGGTACTATTTTTTTTCTTTCAGGACCGTATCCACAACTTATCACTCTATAAAAAACTCTTCTATCCGTATAAGTATTAACTGTTAAAGTATCTGAACCCTGAGTAGTTTGTGGAATATAATTATATCCATTTAATGTAGTTTGATGTCCAACTCTTTGAACATAAAAATCATAAGTATATCTGCTGTAGTCAGCATCAGAACTAGTTGTTAAATCTTGATTGACTTGACTGTAGCTGTACCAAATTTTTTGAGTTGTATCTGTGTAACCATGAAGCCCTAAACAATCTCCAGAAATTGATAGCTTTCTTGTGTTGGCAATTACAATGGGAGAGGTGCCGCCTTTACTAATTTGATCTACTAACCAAAGTCTTCCAGACTCAAGGCCAAATTCTGCAGCTTGAGAAATTGTATTAACTTGATGACTTTTAACTGCTTTTAACGCTCCACTTTGAATAACCTGGAGCATAGCTACACTAAAAGAAGTAAGTGCCAACAGCACAACTAAGGTAAGTGGTAAAACGAACCCATTTTTTTTCTTATATTTTAAGGGGTTATATCGCATATATCTAACATATCCTCATCAGTATAAGTAAAGTCCTTTAGCACAATGCTTTCTTCTAAAAGATAATTTACACAAGCAGCTCTTTGATCGGCATTTGCATTTCCACATGTATTTGTACTCACAAAGTTTGTACTAAATTCAATCACATATCCGTCAGTTTTGTAAACTGATTGATTATATCCTGGTAAAAATAAATCATTCCAATCCCCATCAGACTTATATTGAGTATAGTGTTCTCCATCGCACACGCTATTAGAAGTTGATGCGTTTGGCCTAGTGCAGCAATGAGCACCTGCGCTTATACTTCCAGGAAGCATTAATTCACAACTATAACCATTGTTACTACCTCTTGAGGATTCAGATTTCCACCAAGGAGAACCCATATTATTATTAGGTTCTGAAGTTGCACAGTTTCCAGCCCAAGGAATGACCCAACTGTCATTTGTACAATTTCCATCGTCTGAAAAAAAAATATTTCCTTCCTCAGGACCACCCATCCACTTCCATGTTCCTTCTCCATTGACACCATCATCACCATGATCAGATCCACCAATCCAACCAGCTGGAATAGTATTATCTGACTTTCTAATTCTATCTTTAATGTAATTATTTTCTGCAGAATTTGTTACTGTAGCCAAATAACCTTTTAAATTATAATATCTTGAATTTTCAGCTTCTAATTCAGCTTCTCCCCACCAATACCAACCATTTGAAGCAATACCACCTGGAGACCAGGAGCCACTTCCTCCAGAAGTTCTCTCTATAAAATCATAAAAATGATAGTCTGCTCCTACAGCTCTTGGAATAGGTGAAAAACCAGTAGCACCTAAAGCTAATAAAATAGTTCTATCAGGATCAGCAGAATCCGTTCTTCCTGATGGAGTTGATGCTTTGTTTACATATTTAATTGTTTTAATAAATTTTTCGTATTTATCCCCTGTAGCAGTTCCAGAAATAGTTAATACACCAGTTGTAGTGTTATAACTTACAGTAAGACCATAATCAGAAGCTAAAGTTGTGTTCCATTCTAATTTATCTTCAGCTGAGACAAACCCATTTTGAATTACTACTCTAGTATTTGGAATATTTTTACTTGCTGGATTCCAATGAGAAGTATTATTTGACATTACATAATTAGAAAATGGTTCTTTAGCATTTGGACATTTGTTGTTACAAAGGCCAGTGTTTTTAGTTAAATCTCTATTTCTTAAAAATACTCTTTTATTAAAATCTAATTTATAATCGTTTCTATCTCTCGACATAAAATTTATGTCAATATTAACAATGTCATTTTTAGTAACGCTATCCACAGTTGGTTTTGTGAATGCTATTGTGTTTATATTTGTAGAAACAGGTTGCCAATCATGAACTGTCGATGCGTAATTAGGATCTGATGAAGATATAGATGATGTACAATTATCTGTTCTAATAGTTTTTTTATATAAGGTATTAGTATCTTCTAGACCACTAGTACCATCTCCTAGTTTGTAGGTAACTCTATATCTAAAGGCCACAGTTCCATCACTACTAGGCTTATCAAAGCAGGAGCTAATTTCAGATCCTGATACAATTTTTACAGCATTTTCAGGAGAAATAGTTGCTTTACAGTTTGCAGTACTTGATACATCTCCTCTAATTGGGTGAACAAATCCTCCTCTAGCTAAATCTCTTTCAATCATAGAAAAGATAACATTTGCCTCATCCTGCAAATCACTCGTGCTTTCAACTTGGTAAAATGTTCTTAGTCCAGATCCGTATAAATAATAAATCGAAGTTGATATTAGAGAGGCAATAAATAAACCAATCATTAACTCTACTAAACTTACACCTTTAGATTTTTTTGATTTTATTGACATACAGTTGCTGCTGATAAATTTAATATAACTTTCTTTTTCATTCTTATTCTTGGATATCTTTGATTATTACCTGTACCAGTTAAATCCATAACTACGGGTACACTATTTGGAGGTCCTTCATAAACAGGCGTTCCTGCTGGCCAACTTTGAGCTCTCATGTCATGATTTACAATAACACTATTAACATTATGTTGTTGCATAGATGTGCCCAATTGTGCTCTAGCTAAAATTCTTATTCTTCCAGTCTCGACATATTTGGAGTCATTTGCACCATGATAATCTATTTTAAAAACTTCGTTATTAATTTTAACAAAAGCTCCTCTTGCACCTGCAAGTATTGAAGTACCATCTCCTGATGAGTATTCATTTAATGTTTGATCTGTCCAACCTCCAGAGGTACCAGTTGATGGTATCTGTTCGCTTATTTTAGCTTTAGGTCTTATTGATCTTTGAGATATTGTTATGGTGTTTGTTGATGTATTGTTAGCAGTATATTCAATATACTCGGACCCAACTTGTAAATTTCCATTGGAAGGAAAAATTGAACTATCGTTTAATACCATTGAAGTTCCAGTTGAGGATAAACTTGAAGCCAAACTATCTTTTTTAACTGTAATGTAATGCCAACATTCATTTTCATCTTCTCTATCTCTATTATCTCCGTGCGCTGATCCGGTAACATTACTTGCAAGCAAACAACTTGGTTCATTTTTTAAAACTCTCCAACTTGAAATATCATAAGGACTAGGGTTTCCTACTAATTCAAGATTTATATCAGACAAATCATTTAAATTACTTGTACCTAGATGTATCACCATTCCATCATGAGCATTTGCCCATTGATATCTTCCAGTGCATGTTCCGCCGCTTATATTATTTAAACAACTTTCAGAGTCGTCATCAAAGACTAATACTCTTGCATCTGAAGGTAAATTTTTAACCTTAAATTTAAAATAACCTTTACCATTGTAACCATCAACAACCTGACCAATATGAGTAGTATCAGTAGTGCCTGTAGCATGGTTATATTCATCAAATATGAACCATAATGATAGATCATTTTGATTTACCCTAACTCCATCACATTGACCTGACCATACGCTATTATCACAACCTGAGGGCCTAACTCTTACATCTGCACCCGTATATCTATATAAAAATACACTAATTGAATTTTCCCAAGCATAATTTTGTCTACAAGTTGAATTATGAGTAGTTTCACAGGTAATAGTGTTTTCATCTCTTCCGCCACTAGGGGTATCTGATGTAAGGCTATCAAATTTTTTTGCTTGGCCGCTAAAATAGTAATGTTCAGTAGGATTTTCATTATGGCTCATTATTCCTGTAACAACAGGGTTTGTTACTCCTGGGAAAGTAAATGCTACAGATTGAGGTAAATCATCAAAAATACAAAGGTCAATTTTTTTTGCTAAACTAATATTATCTGTACCATCTCCAAGTGTAACTGTAACCAATCCATCATCAGCAACATCAATAGTTCTAACCGTTACATCAGAGCCAAGTTCTGTATCAATAATTGATTTCCAATGATCAAAAAGATCGCTAACATCATCTGGTATAGTTGAACAATTTGTTAGTGAAGCTGGTGCAGAACCAGTTAAATCAAATCCATCAAAGCAACTTAGGTCTTCTTTTTTTAAAGCAATAAATGTCAAATTAGATGAAGTAATAGTTGTAGTTGGAAGATTTTCTTCTGTAGTGATTGTAACACTGTCTGGAGTAGTTCCACTTACACTATCTACAGTAAATCGTTTAGAAAGATTATCAATTATAAATATATCTCCTTCTGTAGGTAAAGTTGATACACCAGAAACCGATAGTGTTTTATCGTTTGCAGTAAAAGTTTGAGCATCAGCTGTTATGGATCCGTAGGGATTAATTGTTTTTTTTCTATAATCCATCATGTCTTGTAATATTAAATCTGCAATTTGATCATATTTTCCTTTTTCAACAAAAGATTGTTGTGAAGATAAAAATACACTTGTAGAATTTACAAATGTCAATGTAATCATACTTAGCACAAAAAGTGCAATCATTGCTTCAAGCAAGCTAAAACCTTTAGTTCTCTTCGACATATCCTGTTTTATTATGTGTTATAATTGCTATGTCATCCGAAGCTCCAGTAATTTTAAAATATTTTGTAGTTGGGGCTGAACCATCATATAAAAAACAAAGCTCAATTGTTTCACTTACTGGTGATGAACATGAGTCTGATGTACATGATTTTACATTTAATCCTTCAAGTGTTTCATCATACTCTGCGATAGATGTTAAAGATGACACTGCTGAGTTCGAAAAAGTATTACTGCAATTGGAGTTCCCAGTGTTTACACCACTATAGCAACCGCATCGTCTATTCAAATTTAGATCTCTCCATTTAACATTAGTACTATCAGGCTCATAAACTTTTAATAACAAATCTTCCGATGAATTACTTAATGTTACCTTGTAATGTTTATTATCAGCATGTGCATTAAAACGCACTTTTTGTAAATATTTTAATAGTATAGTTTTGTTACTGCCGAAGTTAGATCCGGATACAAAACTTTGGTAACCAATTGTGCCAATTGAAGTTAGTATTCCTAATATTGCAACTACAACCAATAATTCAATTAAAGTAATACCTCTCGATGTAGTTAAATGACTCATGTTAAATTACTATAATAAATTCAATGTTATTTGATTATAAGACCCCCAATTTGGGGAGGGTTACAGAGTTTAACGAGTCAATTAGAAGTAAATAATAGTTCTTAACTAACAAATATATGAATGAAAAATTAGAAAATTTTAAAAATAAGATAATAAGTTTTCTATTAAAAATTTTCTCCCCAATTCTTGGAAAACAAGCAATATCAAAGGAAAATCGTTTTGCTATAGAATTGGATGACGAGGGAATTAGTATTTGTAAATACAATCAAGGTTCAAAAACAATTACAAATCTTCATCATGAGAAGTTTAATTTTGCAGGAAACACATCGTTATTTAATGAGGATAATCAAGTTTATTATAGTCAGAAAATTGTTCATATCTTAAAGGAACAAAAATTACTTGAGAAGGAAGCAACAGTAATTTTGCCAACATCTGAGACAATTATTAAAACAATTAATATCCCACTTATGGATCAAGAAACCTTTGATCTACAAACTAGTGATATTGAGTTTTGGAAAACATTCGAGGAATTATCAGATATTATTGATAACAAGATATTTAGTTTTCAACCTTTGGCAATCAATGAGGAAACTCAAGAACAGGAAGTAGTTATCTGTTTAATTGAAAGTGAAAAAGTTGAAAAATTAAATCAAATTTTAAGAAAATCTGGTGTTAAGCCTACTATTTATGAACCGAAGTGTTTTTCTTTAATTAATACAATTTTTGCAAACCAAAAAGATAACAAATCTAATGAATTTGCTTTTTTGGAATATGGAGAAAAAGAAAATTACTTAATTACAGTTACAAAGAATAAATTCGTTTTTGCTATAAATAATATTACACGAGCAGACATAATTCTAATTAAACAATTAGAAAAAATGCCTGATCCATCAGGTCCATTTTGGTCGGAAGTTTTCGAAAGATCTATCCAAGATGTTAGAGGAAATTTAATGGATGATGAGTGGAAGGGGAGTGAAGAAAAAACGACAATATTTAGAAATTTGTATGTTCATACTGATCTTGAACAAAGTGAAAAATATCTAAATGGATTACAATCAAAGTTACCTGATTTTACAATAAAACCTTTAACGCTAAACAACTCAAAAAGTGATGAAAGTAAATTTGAGAACATTTTAACAAATAAAAAAATTAAATTTTCAAAAAAATTAGTTGAAAAAATTAACGAAGATAATTTTTTAGAGGATAAACTGTATCCAGTTATTGGAGCATCTTTAAGATTATTCAATCCTTTTAATGTAAAAGAAAATTTATTTTTAAGATTTAAACAAAATTTATATCCATACAAAGATCAATTGATAAATAACAGAAAGATACAAGCAACAAGTGGGTCTTTATCTATGGTTTTAATATTGCTTTTATTAATTTTTTCATCAATCATTGGTTTAAATATTCCAAAGTATTTAGAGAAAAACCAATTACTTGCCTCACATCCTGCTGTTGTAAATAATTATAACTCTTTGATGGAGGAGATTAAAACTTCTAGTTCTAAAGTAAAAAAAATTGAAAAAGAAAAAGAACTTGCTGAAAAATTAATTGTGAAAACTGATAATTTTTCAAAGATAATTATAGAAACTCCAAAAATTGTTCCTAATGGTGTTGAATTACAAAAGGTAGATTATATCAAAAATGACTCTGTTGTTTTTTACGAAGGCTATGCATTAACAGATTATGATTTAAATTTATTTTTAAATAACATCAAAAAAAGAGTTGGAAATCCTGATATTACTAGCTTGAGTTTAGCAGAGCTTACAGAAACTATCGAAATAAACAATGAAGGTGATGAGGAAGATCAACAAATAATTGTACCATCAGAAGATGTTTTAAAACTAAGAAATTTTAAAATTAAGGTGGAACTATGATCAAATTATTAAGAAGTAAAAAACTCAAAAGAGTTAAGAGAGTTCCAAAAATCAAGAAATTTAAATTTGAGGATGAGCAAAAAACTTTAAATTCAAAAAGTAATTATATGAAATTCGTCTATATAATTATTTTGGCTATAAGTTTTTCAGTAGGTAACTTTTTTGTAATTAATCCTACAATCCAAAAAGCAAATTTGATTGAGAGTGATTACAATCAGAAAAAAAATTTTATAAATACTAGCAACGAGTTAAGAGCGTCAATTGTAAGTAAAAATGAAAAAGTAGAAAAAGAATTCTCTGAAATTCAAAAATCTTTTTTCAAAAAAGAAGAACAGGAAAAGTTTTACAAATTATTTTCTGAGCTTGCTATGGATAACAAGCTCAAGATTTTAACTTTAACAAAGGCAAATGAAGATTTTTATAAAGAGCCAAAAAAAGATAATCCAGCTGAATTTAATATTTACAACCAATATACCCAAGTGTCTTATGACGTGGAGATAATAGGAAATTTTATAGACTACATGAGATTTGTAGAGGATTTAAAAAATATTAATAAAAGCATGGTCACTGACAATGTGCAAATTAACAAAGATGGAGACGGTATAATTAAAATTATTTCTAAAATTTTAATTAACTTTAAAAACTCATGAAAAAATTAATTATTTTAATTTTTATATTTTTTTCAACAAATGTTTATTCAGATAACTTAAGAGATCCTTTCTATAAAGACTTAAAAAATGAAGTTTTAAAAAGGTATAGTTTATCAAGTGCTTCTCCTTATTCTGTTCAATCATTAAAATTAGTTGCAACTCTACTTGCTCCAAAGTTTAATAATTTAGAAACATTAAGGAAACAAAATAAAATTCCTAAAAATTATTATAAAAATCTTGCCTTAATAGAATTACCTGGAAGTGAAGATCATGTGGTTGTTTATGAAGGCCAAAAAATTGGACCAAGGAGTGCTGTCATAAAAAAAATAACAAAAGATAAAGTATTTTTAGTTGAAAATAATAAACAAATAATAATGGAGATTGTTGAATGAAGACTATTTTAAATATGAAAATTTTTACTTTAATTTGTCTATTATTTCTATCAGCTTGTGCTGGTAAAAATGCCAGAAATACTGATGTTCCAAGCGAAATAGTTTTAGAGGAAGTGACAAGAGACGGGCTCACAACTTTAAATGAAACAGTGAGTTTAGGACCTGATAGTAATTATAATAATGATGTCACAAAACCGAGAAGAGAATTAAAAACATCAATTAATTTAAATGAAAACAAATTAGTTTTAAAACCAGATTTTAATATTTCAATTAGTTTTAAAAATACAAGAGTAACAGATGCTTTACTTGCACTAGGAAACCTTGGTGGAAGAAATATAATAATTGATGAAAATGTAAATGGCTTTTTAAATATAGATATAAACAATGAACCTTGGAATGTTGTATTTAATTCAATATTAGAATCTCAAAATTTAGCATACTCTGGTGATACAGAAAAAGGATTGATAAAAGTTTTTCCAGATATTCCTTCTGGGGAAGTGGTATTAAAGAATGAAATTTTTAATATTTATTATGAAACTCCATCGAAAATTAAAACACAAATTGAAAGTCTATTTGCTGGCATAGGTGAAGGTGAAGCAAGTTTAATTTTAAACGTAGATGATGAAAATAAAACAATAATTGCCCAGGGAACTGACAAGCAGCTAGACGAAATTGAAGTTATTTTAAATAAAATTGATGTCAAAAAACCACAAATTTTAATCGAGGCATTCTTAGTTGAAGTTAAACCTACTTTTGAGACAAAATTAGGATCTAGAATTGGACTTTCTAAGATTTCTGACGGTCAAGGAGGAGCAACTACCACTCAAATTTCAGGTATTATTGGAGGCACCGATGGAGTTGCATTAGGTACAGCTGGAAATAGTGTTTCTAGTTTTTTGGTGGATGGTACTTCTGGTCTAGGGATTATAAGAAATGTTGGGTCTAGACAGTTGAAAGTGGAAATAGATGCTCTTGAAAAAGATGGTGACTCGAGAACATTATCTAATCCGAAATTATTTACGATAAGTGGAAAAAATGCAAAAATTACACAAGGTACTAAATTTGGAGTTACAGAAACAACAACTGCTGATGGTGTCACAACATCTGCAACAAAATATTACGATGCAAATCTAAAACTTGATGTAACTCCTGTAATCACTGGTGATGGTAATGTAATGATGAAGGTTCTTATTACTAATGATACAGTAAGTTTTTCAACAACACCTCCTTCTATAGATAAAAAAGAAGTTAATACCAACCTAGTTTTAACAAGCGGTGATATTGCAGTTGTTGGAGGCATATTAACAGAAACTTTATCCGAAACTAACGCAGGAGTACCAGGCTTAAAAAATATTCCTGGTGTGGGAGCACTTTTTAGATCAAAAATTAACAAAGATGATAAGACTGAATTATTGATCTTTTTAGCACCTAGAGTGATTTAGTATGGAATTAAGCGCAGTAGCCTCTGAAAAAATTGCCTCTTTATTGGCTACAAATGGTATTTTATCACAAGATAGATTAACAAAAATTTCAGTTCAATGTGCGCAAAACAAAGAGAAGATAGTCCCAGAATTATTAAAAAAGAATTATGTAAAGGAAGAGGATATCGTCAAAGTAATTTCGAGAAATTTTGCGATAAAGACAAATGATATTAAGGCAGAAAATATAAAGCCAGACGTATTGAAAATATTACCAGTTGAATTTATTAAAAAAGAAAAAATTGTTCCTTGTGCGCTTGAAGGTGGAACACTTAAATTAGTTATAGCTGATCCTAGTAAACTTAATTTTGCATCCAAAATAAAAAATTTCACAAAAAAAAATTTAGTTTTTACAGTTACTACATTTTCAAATATTGAAAAAATTGCAGCCTCAAAAATTTGGGATATCGCAGCCTCAAAAATTGTTACTAAACCGAAAACTACAGCTACACCAGCTCAAACTGGAAATGTAAATATTGTTGAACTCGTTGAAAGAATTTTTCAAGATGCTTTAAAGAATGGAACAAGCGATATTCATATAGAAATTTTTAAAGATAATGTTGGTCAAATTAGATTTAGAAATGATGGCATCATGGAAATCCAAGATGAATTAAGTCAAATTATCTCTTCAAATTATGTTCCGGTAATTACAAGACTTAAAATCATGGCAGGATGTGATATCTCCGAAAATAGATTACCTCAAGATGGAGCTATAACAGTTAAAGATCAAAGTAATGGTGGAATTGATTGTGATGTGAGGTTCAATGTTTTGCCAAGTAAATTTGGCGAAAGAGTGGTGATGCGTTTATTAAGAAGCACCAACGTAATTGGATTAGATAAAATTGGAATTCCTATGAGTGAATTATCAAAATTTATTAAAGCAATAGAGTCTCCTCAAGGAATGGTATTAGTGACAGGTCCTACTGGAAG
>Ga0209425_10006718_pt1 | contig 10971 bp, 10 predicted proteins | sample COG_05_FD_184749 | JGI IMG/M metagenome (GOLD analysis project Ga0209425, IMG submission 184749) | Pelagic Microbial community sample from North Sea - COGITO 998_met_05 (SPAdes) (version 2) | ecosystem: Environmental > Aquatic > Marine > Neritic zone/Coastal water | place: Helgoland, sampling... | reverse complement strand
CATCGCCATGGCTGGTATTGGCATTGTCGGCTTCATCGTATGGGGCCATCACATGCTCACATCAGGGATGGACCCGTTCTGGAGAGCTCTGTTCATGGTCACCACGATGTTGGTCGCGATTCCAACCGGTGCGAAAATCTTCAACTGGCTAGCAACTCTGTGGGGTGGGTCTCTCGTAATGAAAACTCACACATTGTGGTCCCTAGGCTTCCTTGTCACCTTCACCCTTGGTGGCATCTCTGGAATGTTCTTCCCAGTTGCTGGACTTGACATTCATTTCCATGACACATACTTCGTCGTTGCTCACTTCCACTACGTCTTCATCGGTGGGACGGTCTTCGCCCTGTTCTCTGCCGTGTATTACTGGTACCCCAAAGCAACAGGTCGAAAGTTGAACGAGACGTTGGGATTGTGGCATTTCCTCATCGGGTTCTCGGCTTACAATGCAGCATTCTGGCCCATGCACGCTCTAGGAATCATGGGCATGCCACGGCGCACACACTCCTACACACTCGAATCCGGCTTTGCTGAGTACAATATGGCTGTATCCATCTTTGCCTTTATCTTCGGAATCAGTCAATTGCTCTTGGTTTGGAACATCGTGTATTCCGCTCGACGAGGCGAACCAGTTGGCAAGGACCCGTGGGGCGGATGGTCCCTTGAATGGTCCACATCTTCACCTCCACCAACGCCTTCCTTCCATGATATTCCAACCCAGAAAGACATGAATGAAATTCATGGACATCACACTGAAAGTGATGCCCCCGGCCTGAAAGAACGATTATGGAAAGGCGAGCCGAAGGAGGCAAAATCATGAGCGGTCAAGAAGCACACATTGAGAACACGCTTTGGATGAAAGCTGTTGTCATGGGTTCGATTTTCCTGCTCATTGGCGTAGCTGCTTATGCGACCATGGGTGTTGGTATGGCCAACGTTCGGCATCATGAATACGAAGAAGCTGTGCACGAGTACGAGGATGCTAAGCACGCCTACGAGGATGCAAAAGCCGCCAACGCTTCTGAAGATGAAATTTCACAACTTTACGATCTCAAAACAGAAGCACACCATCATGAAATTGACGCCCATCTTTCCTATCTAACCTGGCGTACAGCTGGAATCACCATTCTTCTGATGTGTGGAACCTATGCATCATTCATTGGCTTGGGTGGATTCTTGAATTCCATCCAACCCCAAGATGACGGTCATGACTCGCATGATGATTATGGCTATGGTGGGGGACACGAGCATCATGGGTCAGGGTCACCCATCGTGTTTGCATTTGGTATCATGTTGTTCCTGATGGGATTCCCTTCCTTCCAAGCTACACTCAAAGATATGCTTGCAGGAAATGAAGCCGCTCTTGGCGATTTAGGGATGAGCATGGTTGGATTGATGATTGTGGTCATAGGGGTTTCGAACTGGTGGAGAGAAGATCTGCCCTTCATTGGTAACAACGAGCAGCTCGCAACATCTGACCCGTTCGCTGGACAACACATTCGTAAGGCTGGATTGTGGATTTTCATCATGTCTGAAATCATGGTTTTCGCAACCTTCTTCTCAGCCTACCTACGCATGCGCACAGAATGGTGCACAGGATGGCAGGTTGAAGCTGGTAACTGTAGCCAAGTCAACATGCTCACCGCTTCTGACTTCCTCCGCCCAAACGGGGCTAAGCTCGGAGACATAGGGGGCCAAGGTGACTTCATGACCTTGCTTCCAGGAGCAATCAATACCTTCGCCCTCATCATTTCCTCCTACACCATCGTGTTGGCCCTCAAAACAGCTAACACAAAGGCGAGTGAATGGAAAGCATCGCAAGGCTTCATGGGCAAAATTATGCCCACCCAAAAAGCAGCTATTCGCAACTACCTCATTGCTACACTCATGCTTGGTTCCCTCTTTATCGTCTTGAAATTGATTGAATGGAGCCACTTGGTCGCTGAGGGGTTCACCATTGAAACTCAAGCGGGCTCCATCTTCTACATCGCTACTGGCGCTCACGGTTTGCACGTCTTCATTGGTTTGCTCGTGATGTTGTATCTGGTATTCAAAGCCGATACGGTTGGATTTGATGAAAAGAATGCTCAGGGAATTGAATACTTTGGGCTTTACTGGCACTTTGTTGATTTGGCTTGGGTCGTTATCTTCCCAGCCTTTTACTTGTATTGAGGTGAGACAATGGGAGAACATGAAACACACGGAATAATTGAGAACATCTTTGATGGATTGCTTGGAAAGGATATCTATTTTTGGAATTTCATCATCTTGATGGTTTTCACTCTGTTTGAAGTCGGTGCAGTCTTCTTCGAAGGCATCCCCCTTACCACGGTATGGGCCATCCTGATCGGCGTTGGTATTGTGAAAGGGTACGGTATCGCAGCCTACTTCATGCACTTGAAAGGCGACCCACGCATCTACACTCGGACTGCGCTGTTCCCAGTGCTCTTCGTATTGTTGATGCTTTGGGGAATCGGGTTGTCAAATCCCGGCTCAGTTCAAGGACTTCCAGATTGGTGCACACCAAACTGGGATTATGCTCGCAACCGTTGAACAGTGAACGTCATGAACATCAAACAAGCCCTCGTGGTCTATGCAGTTATTGCTTTGATGGCTTTTCCAGCATCAGCTTACAACGGTAGCCGATTATCACGTGAACCCGTTGATGATTTTACCTTAATTGACCAACATGGAGAAAATTATTCTCTCTATAACGATAGCAACGAAGTTGTCGTCATCTCCTTTATTTTCACCCGATGCCCAGATGTCTGTCCGGTATTGACACAATTAATCAAGGGCGTCGAGTCGTCGTTGACTGAAACTGAGTTGGAAGATGTGACATTTATCTCGGTCACCGTCGATCCAAAGCACGATTCTTCAGAGGCGCTCAAGAAATACACGGAATTGCACGGCGTTGAATGGCCCCATTTGACGAGTGATGAACCCTCCTTGAGGCACGTATGGGACACGTTTGGTTTGGTTGTTGAAGAAACTGTCATCGACGCTCACGTGATGGATTATCAACCTCGTGAGGCATCTCTCACGACGATTGACACACAAGGTAACTCAACGGTCATGATGGCTGAACTCTCCGGATGGGCGTTGACAGAACTCATGGCTGAACAAGGTCAATGGAAGGTCAATGCCTCCATGAGCCAATATGGTCACTATGTTTCTGGATTCAATGGGATTGAAGGAACTTATCCCGATTGGGTTTGGGAATTGAACCTCTGGAATGAGTCCAATGCATCCTGGGACATATCCGAAGTTGGCGTGGATAGCGTTGATGTATTCGAAAACCCTCACCTGATGTGGATGCCTTCGAGCATGAACCGAACAAACCTCTCTGCTCCATCACAAGAAGGCATGGCAAGCATGACGGTCAATTGGCCAAACGGTTCATCCGATACTCAAACTCTCTCAGAGATGAATGGATACACACTCACTCTCGGCGCTCTGAATGGAGCAGAAATTAATTCGACCATTGAAGAAGATCCATCCTTCGGTCATTACCTCACGACATTGAACAATGAAACTGCACCGAGCAATTACACTTGGTGGTGGAATCTCTATGCTTGGAACAATACCAACATGTCATGGGATTCCACGAATGTAGGGATGGATGGCATCTCAGAACCGGAACATCTTGCCTGGGCGCCCTCTACAATCAATGCTTCAAGCATACCATGGCCCGTATCAACTAACGCTTCAGATGAAGCCTGCAATGGGCACGGTTGGGTCATGGGGAGTGGAAATTCCGCCCATTGCATGTGTGATGAGGGGTATGGATGGGATGGGAATGAACAGATGACATGTGTTCCTGAACTCACAGAAGAATACACTGTGGGGCATTCAACCATCACCTACATTCTCAATCCAAATCGTCAACCAGAAGTTGCATGGCCTGGGGACAATTGGCGAGTCGAAGATTTCACCAGCGATGTGAGAGAAATGCTCGATAAACATCGTTTGGGAGACAATGACCCCATGGACACACCAGCTCTGTCTGTTGTACTGACATCGACGGCCATCGGTGCCGCCATCATCATGAGGCCTCAACGAGATGAAGCGAAAGGGGAAAAAGAGAGCAGCACCCCCGACGACACAAAGCAGTCGTCGCATAGCCTGGTATTGCGCCGGATTTGAAATCCGGTGTCCCCGTGACTCGGGAGTTCAAATCTCTCCGACTGCGCCATTTTGTTAGATTTACCACCCCTCTTCCTCGTTTGCAATGAGGGAAGACTTCTCAAACTCCACCCTCCCTCAACCGTTCATGCGCCGTAGTGCTTTGGCCCTGTGCCTCATCGCCATCATGGTCATGGCTGGATGTCTTGGCCCCTCTACCTCGGATTGGGGAACTGGAAACAATGCTGTGGAAGTTGACTTTTCGAAAACCGATACATCGGTTCGCTCAACACTATCTGGAAGTGCCACGGTAATGGAAGGCTTGCAAGCAGTTGGATGCCCACCGGATGCTACCGACCCAGTAGTTGCTGATGGAGCACCCTTCTTGTTCACAGGTTACCTTGCCACCAGTCATTTTTACGATTCCCACAACCCTGCAATGGGGGCAAAGGGATTAGATTACGGCGTTACCACAGCCGTTGGAATTCAAAAGATGACCTTCGCTGAGGCTGCTGCAGTGGTGGATGGTGACGGAGCTCGTATCGATGTCAAAGAATGGAACGTTCCCATGATGCCTTCCACGGGTGCTGGAAGCATCAATTTGGAAAAAGTAGATGCAGATTCTGATACCGATTGGTTCGTCCTAGGACTAATTCCGACAACTGAGCATATTCAAAGCGGATTCACCGCATTGGGAGAATGGCATCAACCCATCACCATTGAGGGATACATGGTCAGTTCAGACGTTACCGGAGTTGGATATTACAACAGTAACATGGCCTACAGCGTTGAGAGTGATTGCTCAATGGGGGTCAACGCACAGAATCGTGAGAATCTCTACGTCTTTGTTACAAAGATCAACTTTGAAAATGGCGTGGTCACACAGGCCGGAAATGACGATGAAGAATGGATTCAAGGAAATGTTCCCTTCTTTGGCAGAACCGGGTTTTTGTTATTCTTCATGGTGTTTGGAATCGGCGGTGGAGCAGGTGCTTTCATATTCTCAAAGCAGATGATTCGTACTTCTGCAAGATCCAGTATGAAGGTCCTTGTTGGAAGTCAAGGCTTGGACAAGATAAAACAAGTGAAATCGGATATCAAATCGGCCAAAAAAGCGGGCATGGAATCACCTGAAGAGCGCCTGAAAAAGCAGCGGGCCTCAGTGAAGAAAGAGAAACCTAAACCTCAAGAAGAAACGAAATCGGATTCTGGAGATGCTATGGGAGGATTTGACCTTGACAGTGTTTTGGCTTCAACCTCCGCTCCTGTTAGCAGAGAACCACAAGGAAGGAAAAGTTCCGTCGTAGTCACCCAAGAAGCGGAAGAAATGGACCGAAGCACACAATCTGTTGTGAGTTCATCGAATGCCCCCTCATTTACTCAACGGAAATCCTCCGTCGTCACTGGCACTACATCTGTTCCTTCATCGAATTCACCGCCAACACGAACTGCCGAAAAGAAACCCAAGTTAAGGAAAAGAAAAGCCGTTACAAGAACACCGGTTGAAGAAGAAACTCCCCACACCCCTGCGGTTCATGAAGAAGAGGAAGAGTTCTCAGATTTCTCATTCTAAAGAAGGAGTGAACACCTCAATTGCTTGAGGGATGACTTCCATGTTCAGGGGCGTAGAACCTATGTTCTCTCCATCCACATTGATGGCTGCTGGTGTCGGAGTTTCAATGGAAAGTGTAGTAAAGCGATGGTAATCCACACGAGGATGAAACACGTGTCTCCCCTCCGACTTCAGCATCCCAAAGGCTTTGAGAATACCTCGCCGTGTCATTTTCTTCAAAATCCCAATATCCATCAGACCATCATCGAGTGAGGCACCAGGAGCAAGGGGGAGGAGAGAACCTCCAGTTTGACTATTTTGAATGAGGAATAACGTGTAATCACCTTCCATCTCTTTCCCATCAAGCGTGAGTGTAGCTTGCCGACGATTATTGGCCATGATGGCCATCAAGATCCCCACGTCATAGCGAATGGGGCCCATCCACCGCATTTTTTCAGCTTTGAGGGTGGAATCGACGCCAAGCCCCCAAGTCACAAGGTTGTGGCTGTACCGAACCATCTTTCCATTAACATGGCCCGGTAGTCCTTTGGCCATTTGGACTCGGGCAAGGTCAATTGTTTGGGTTTGACCACCTAGAATGGTTTGAATGGCGGTTTCAAGGTCTTTGAGACCGAGATCATGTGCTTGTGAGTTTCCTGTTCCGCTTGGAATAAGTCCGAAAATTGGGTGAAATGACGATCCACTTTGCAAGTGACCAGTGATGACTTCTGAAAAACTGCCATCCCCGCCAACCACTGCAATAGCGTCTCCTTTCTTCAATTCCAAATTTTGAGCGAGTTCAACGAGGTGTCCGCTGTAGGACGATACATGAAACTCAACATTGACACCTGCTTCTTCAAAAAGCAGTTTGGCTTTATCGGCAGTTGCACGACCACGACGCTTTCCTGCATACGGATTGACAAGCAAATGGAGGCGCTTTGGGGCTTTCCTTTGTGCGGGAGGTTGGGTGAAAATAGGAGCAAATACCGGTCGATGGGCTCCTTTCTTAATCTTTGAATCTGGTTCCGCTTCAAACTGAAGTGTCACGGGGTTCTCATTCGTTCCATTGGAGCCCATGCACAAGTGAAGAGGCTTGTTGGCTTGAATCCTTCCCCAATTGCGCTTTTCCGTATCTTATTCTTTTTGAATATAGTTCAACCCGAAGTGCATAAGTTGCTAGAGCTCATTCAATCTTGCCGCAGCACCTCGTTTCTACATAACCCACGTAGGACCGAATGCAAGAGGTCTTGAACTCGGGCCATGTGGCAATCACATGGCGAAGGAATGGAGTGAGGAGGAACGTCACTTCATGGAACGTGCTCTGCTCGTCGCGGAAAGGGGTCGCGGAAAGGTGAGCCCTAACCCTTTGGTAGGGTGTATTTTGGTCAAAGACGGTCGCGTGATAGCAGAAGGGTGGCACGACCATTTGGGCGGATTGCACGCCGAACAAATGGCCATTCATGATGCTGAAGCCAAAGGACACTCGCCCAACGGCGCTGTGGCCTACGTCACTCTTGAGCCCTGCAATCATTTTGGGCGCACTCCCCCCTGCACAGAAGCTCTGATGTGGGCTGGTGTAAGTGAAGTCATCATCGCGCACGAGGACCCCAACCCTACCGTGAGAGGAAAGGGGATGCGGGTCTTGCAGGATGCTGGTATTGAAACACGAATCGGGTTATTGGAACACGATGCGGCAAGGCAAATGCGTGCATTTCTCCATTGGTGTGAACATCGAAAACCATTCGTATCTGTCAAGATGGCGGTTGATGCAAACGGTTCAGTTGATGACCGTTCAAAAGAATCTGAACGTTTCACATCACTTGGGTGCTTGGAAAAAGTGCATGAATTACGGCGGAATTGTGATGCGATTCTAGTCGGAGTTGAAACCGTGGTTCGGGACGACCCCGCTTTGACCGTGCGATACGGAAGGGCGGAGCGCCAACCTTTGCGTGTCGTTATCGACCCAAAAGGAAGAACTCCCTCTGAAGCTCAACTTCTGAATGATGAACATGAAACCCTTCTGGCTCAATCGTCATTTTCCAACCTCCCCAGTTTACTCAATCAATTGGGAGACCGCGACATCCAACGTGTGTTGATTGAGGGTGGCCCGACGACCGTCCACCACTTCTTGGAGGGTGGTTTGGTTGATGAATTCTATCTGATTCATTCATCGAAAACGCATGCCACTCCAGTACCATCAAACATTTCTCAAGAACTTTTGCTTCAGCACGGTATGAAGCTGAATGGGGGCATGGTATGGGGCGAAGAAAGCGTTGATCATTACCTGCGACAATCATCACTTGGTTGACAACACATCGTCCCATCGGTGAGAGGAGCCTTTTCGAAAGAGATTATCGTGGAAATTTCGTTGATTCAAATGGGCGCAACGCGCCAAACGGCCTCGATTGTTGTAGCACCCATGGCGCGTGTGAATAGGAACTCGAATCATGGACAAATCCACAAAGGGCCCGGTCCCAGGTGGTGATGCTCGTTCAACGCGCTCAACGCTTCCATCCCATGTGACATCCTCCTTTGAGGGGGGGTCAAGGTTGGGGCCATGCTCCAATCGTACGATACCTTCATCCAGTTTTACAGCCTTCCAAACACCTTTGATACCGTTGTCAAGCCAAGCCATCATGGCTTTCATTTGCTCAATAGTCGCCATACCGATGTGGGCGGACTCCCACCAACCTGGTGTTCGTGCCAGCGTTATATGGTGCACGCCAGGATAGGCTGACCTTGAATCTAAACCATCTGCCCAAGTTCGGCATACATCTTGAATACGGCACGGAAAGATGGGGAGTGGTCCGATATTGATGTCTTGCAAACAATAGGGATTGGCCAATTCACCGAGCAATAAAATTGGGTGTCGCTTGGACAGAAGATCGACTTCTTGCGCCTTCAAATGGTCATTGAGTGGAGTTTGGCCAATAAAAAATTGAGCAAAGTGTTCAGCCAGTTCAGAGCCTGAAAGAATTGCATCCAAATTCAGGTCCTCGAAGTCAGCTGTGAGCGTGGTAACGTCTTGGGAACTCGTGAAAAGGGCACGGTCGGGGAGTGGAAGAGGCGAATTGGCTGGGGCGTAAGGCCATAGGCGGGGAGAACCATCTCGCATGATCGAGCGTGGCGTGTGGGCTTCATGAAGGGTCCGTTCATTGCTGGTAGGTCGTCTCGTACATGCATGCAGGGCATGTGACCTTGATTGGTCGGATGTCTGGAATTCCTAGAGCGACGCCGCAGGCTGCACAGAGAATCGCCTGTTTCACCTGTTCCCGTCGTTCGGCAGCTTCTCGGCTGGGGTCGTATTCAAATCGAAATTGATCTTTGTTAATCAAATTGGGTCGCGCGTTCATCGGAGCATTGTTCACTTGAGACGGAGTTTCTTGAATTTCAGGGCTTGGTTGTGATGAATGGGCGGCCGCCCCTGTAGCGGAAGCCATCATGCTTCGTATACTGGCTTCATCGAAGCCATACTGCTTGCATAACCGGTCTACCTCTAGCATCTGGTCATATCCCTGCATCGCATTAACAGCCTGTAATTCAACATCGGGAATGGTGCCCATACCACCCCGACCATCTTCTTGAATTTAGGAATTGAGGGGAATTGTTCGGCACCACATTACCACTATCCGGAAGTTGGTTTCACCCATGCGGAAAATACACAGGCTTCAAAAGGGGTCGGCGGTCGGCAGAGAATGAGACAACCATGGCCAGCAAGACGCGAACCCAACGTTTGACACGACGAACTGCAAATCATGCAGCACGCCGCATTACCTGTGGAGAAACCATGCACAAAGCAAAGGCGCTACGTGCCAACCAATCAATGGCAATTGCTCTTGAAACCTTGACGCGAAACAATTGGGACCACATTTTCATTGTGGACGAGGAAGGCGCCCCTCTTGGACGATTGCACGCCGTGGATTTGTTGAAACTCGTAGCTCGAAAAACTGTCAACAGGGACATTGCATGGATGCATTCCATACCGGCTCAACAACTGCTCACTCACCCCCCACTTACTGTAAGAGAAGGAACGCCCCTGTTGAAAGCAGGTGCTTTGATGCTCACACATGACCTGAATCAACTGGGAGTGGTTGATGAAGAAGGAACGCTCATCGGCGTAGTGGGTCACAAGACCTTGGCTCGAGTCATGCCGAAGTTTGTTCTGTGATCAGATGCCCCAGTATCGGTCTGCCTGAGCTTGCTTGGCTTGCAATGTTCTCACGATGGTCATCACCATCCACAATACCACGACCCAAATCAATGGAGTGGTGAGGTCATTGAGGATGCGGTCGACGCTGAATTGGTAGGAGTTACCCTCCAATACGAGGATGGAGATGCCGAGTGCGGCATTGAGGAATGAGTAGACAACCATGCCAAAGACACTCAGGACAATGAGGCTGCCAGAGAATGAACCTCGTTTGAGACGTAAAAGCATGAATCCTGCTGTCGAAGTAAGGAAGGCAATGACAATCCATGCAAGCGATGAATCAATGACTGTAAGCCACATGATTGACCCTGTAGCCGCTTCACTTTCAAGCGTTCCAAACGCACGCCAACCTTCGGCTACTGCAAATATGGCGCTGAAGAGGGTGGCGGTCCAAAGCAAGGATGAAAACATCGCTGCATCTGCGTTTTCTCGCATTTCTTGAATGACACGATTCACGGTGGATTCGATACCTGCCCCCTTACTGAAAACATACAATCCAACAACGAGTGGGAGGGCTCCAATTACAATGCCTCCAATTTCATTTGGCAGCATAATGCCCAGCCCCATGATGGCCATAACCGCTCCAAATGGAATCATAATTTTAGAGCGCCATTTGGGGTCCTCAAGTGCCTTGATGATGTAATAGTAAGTCCCTTCAATACCCTTGGATTGCTTCACAATGATCTTCTCAACATGGTCAATACGAACCTGTGATTGTATGATGGGTAGCACACTCTCATCTTCTGCACCATCAGTCACGAGAATAGCTTCATCGGGTTGGAAGGCTGAAACAACCTCTTCCAATTGTGCCGCAATGGCACGGTCAGAGCGCATACCAACTTTTTCATCACCGGTCAGAATCGCAATTTCAACTTCATCTTCTTCTGATTTATTTTCCACCAAAAGATCGTGTTGAGAAAGGGCCCCGAGAATCGCGTTTGTGTCGCTTTCCTCTGGGTCTGCGATGCCGAGCTTTAGGGCAGCAGTCAGCACATTCCGTCGTCCGACAACGGGGCCACGAATGGACGTCTTAATGCCAAGATCGTTGTCTCGGTCAACCGTCAATACCAGTGTCCGCCTCATTCCCTAC
>Ga0209425_10006709_pt1 | contig 10980 bp, 9 predicted proteins | sample COG_05_FD_184749 | JGI IMG/M metagenome (GOLD analysis project Ga0209425, IMG submission 184749) | Pelagic Microbial community sample from North Sea - COGITO 998_met_05 (SPAdes) (version 2) | ecosystem: Environmental > Aquatic > Marine > Neritic zone/Coastal water | place: Helgoland, sampling... | reverse complement strand
CAATTAAATTATTGTCTATTATTTTTATTTTATTATATTTAGAAAAATAATTTTTTACTTGGGATGAAGTCAATAATTTTGAATCAATACCTAAAGTTAAATTTTTGAATAATTTGCAATTAATAATTTTATCATAGCTCACTAAAGTAAAATATTTTCCTGACTCTATCTTTGCCTGAAGAGTATATCTACCATCTACAAAAAGATAATTTTTATTTTTTAAGATAATTGCAATACCTGCTGACCCACTAAAATTTGAAATGGTTTTAAGTCTATTAATCTCTGAATATTCTGAAAAATATTCATCATTTTTAGGTATAACATATCCATCTATTTTATACTTATTAAAATAATGTCTTAATTTTTTGATTCTATCTTTAATCATTTAATTCTTTTTTGATATCTTATCCATCCCGGACTTCTACTGCCTTCTTGTATTTCAAAATCTTGATTAAATTCAAAATCTTCTTCATCATTTGTATTTTCATTGAAAAATGAATTTTTTTCTAGAAATTTTTCAGGTAATTCATCTATAAATCTTGATGCCATACTATCAATCCAATCACCTTGATAAAATCTATTCATAGAAAACGATATTATTGCTTTCTTTTTAGCTCTAGTAATTCCAACATACGCCAGTCTTCTTTCCTCTTCTAATCCATTTTGACCTTTTTCCTCTATGGATTTTTGATGAGGAAATAAACCTTCTTCCCATCCAGGTAGAAAAACGGCATCAAATTCAAGACCTTTGGCAGCATGCATGGTCATCATATTAATTTTTTCACCGTCCCATTCTTGATCAACAGAAGTTGCTAAAGCTACATGTTCTAAAAAACTTTCTAAATTATCAAATTCCTTCATAGCATTTAAAAGTTCCTTGATATTCTCCAGTCTATTTTCATTATCGACATCTTTTTTGTTTTTTAACATTAAGGAATATCCAGACTCATCTATTACTAATTGTAACAATTTAATGTGACTAATACCTTTAACCATTAAATCATTTCTCCATTTTAATAGTAAATCGAGGAAAATTGTTAATCCAATTTTAGTTTTGGGTTTAATTAAATTTTCCTGTACCATTTTTCTTGAGGCAGTTTCTAGACTCAATGAATTTTCTTTAGAATACTCATGAATTAATTTTAAGGTATTATCTCCTATAGAACGTTTTGGATTATTAACTATCCTCTCAAAAGCTAAATCATCTTTTTCCTGATGAATTAATCTTAGATAAGCAATACAATCCTTAATTTCAGCTCTTTCATAAAACTTAGTGCCACCTAAGATTCTATAAGGCATACCAATTTTTAAAAACCTTTCTTCAAATTCTCTTGTTTGAAAGATAGCTCTCACTAAAATTGCTATATTATTATAAGAATATTTTTTTTTTAATTTTTTTTCAATTTCATCTGAAACTCCAATAGCTTCATCTTTTCCATTTTTAAAACAATTTAATTTAACTAAATCACCTTCTTCCATTGTGGTAATTAAAGTTTTTCCTACTCTATTTTGATTATTAGCAATTAAATTTGAAGCTACAGAAAGTATATTTTGTGAAGATCGGTAGTTCTGTTCAAGTCTTATAACTTTGGTGTTTTCATAAACTTGGTCAAATTCAAGAAAATTTTTAATTTCTGCTCCGCGCCAACTGTAAATTGATTGATCATCATCTCCAACACAGCAAATATTTTTATTTTTTTCAGATAGTAAGTTTAACCATCTACTTTGAATATAATTAGTATCTTGATATTCATCGACTAGAATATATTTGAAGTTATTTGAGTAGATTTCTCTTATGTCTTTATTGTTTTCAAGAATTTTGACAGTATGTAAAATTAAATCACCAAAATCGCATGAATTTAAATCTATTAATTTTTGTTGATAGATTTTATATATAGGTAAGATAGTTTTTTCATAAATATCTTTATTATTTATTACAACCTCATTTGGGTAATATCCTTTATTTTTCCATCTATCTATAATTGCAAGGATATATCTAGGTGCCAATTGTTTAACATCTATATTTTCAGCTTTACAAATATTCTTAATTAATCTGGTCTGATCATCGGTATCTATAATTGTATAATTTGAATTTAAATTTGCTGCAGAGGCATGTTTTCTTAATAATTTTGCGCAAATTGAATGGAAGGTCCCTAACCACGACAATCCAATTGCCTCAGATCCAAGAATTTTACTAACTCTATTTTGCATTTCTTTTGCTGCCTTATTTGTAAAAGTGACAGCTAGAATTTGATTTGGAAATGCTTTCTTTTCTTTGATAATATTAGCAATTCTTGAGGTAAGTACTTTAGTTTTTCCAGATCCAGCGCCAGCAACTATTAGCAACGGTCCATCTAAATGCAATACAGCTTCTTTTTGAGCTTTATTTAAATTATTTAAATAATCAGAGTTTATCATTATGAATATTTCTTTATAAGTTGCTTTAATAAATATGAAAAAACATAGTTATTTAGTTAAAATTTTAAAAAGTATTTATTTAAATATAAATCATTTTTTAGAAAAATATTTAAATAAATTAAATATTATAGGTAATAAAAATCAAAAAAAGCCAAGAAGTCTAATTAACAGACTTATTATAACATTTTTGTTCATATTTTTTTTAGGGATGAGTTATTTGTCAATTCCTAATCTTTATAGTAAATCAAAAATTAAATTAGAAATAGAGAATCAAATTTCCCAAAGATACGACTCTACTTTTCTTTTAAGCAATAATTTAAATTATAGAATTTTTCCAGTTCCACATTTTGAATTCTTAAATTCAGAACTTTTTCATATTAATGATAAAATAGCTGATTTAATTAATTTAAAAGTTTTTATTTCATTTAATAATTTTTTTTCAAACAAAATAAATGTTAAAAATATTATTTTAGATGGTGCAAACTTGAATGTAGATAATAATAATTTAAATTTTTTTTCAAAAATTTTAAAATTTCCTCTCAATAAAAATAAATTTTTAATTAAAAATACAAATTTCTTTTATGAAAATTTAGAAAAAGAAATTTTATTTGTTAATAAAATATTAAATTATGATTTATATTATGATCTTGAAAAAAAATTAAATATTTTAATGGGTCAGGGTGAAATATTTAATATCCCTTATCAAATAGATATTGAAAATAATAATGAAGAAAAAAAATTATATTTAAAAATTTTATCAAAAATAATTAAAACCTCTATTGAAAATAAATTTGATTATAGCAAAGAACCAAAAATAGGATTTATTAAATTCACTTTTAATAATAAAGATATTGCTTCTAATTATGAACTTACAAATGATACTTTTAAATTTTCTAATAATAAAAATCAGGACAATTATAAATTTAATGGAATTATAGATTTTAAACCTTTTTATTTATCAGCCGATTTTAATTTAGAAAGTATTAATTTTGAAAATATATTTAGAGAAAATTCATTTGTGTTAGAATTATTAAAAAGTGAAATTTTAAATAATGAAAACATCAATTTAGATATTGGTTTAATGTTTAATAACTCTGAACAAAATGATGACTTAAAAAATATAGATATAAAATTAAAGATTGAAGAGGGGTTAATTTATTTAAAAGGATCTAAATTAAACTGGATAAATGCAGTTCAAATTGAACTTTTAAATAGTGCTATTTATATTGATCAAAATAATATTGGAATTAATGGTTCATTAAAGATTGATATTTCTAATATAGATAATGTTTATAGTTATTTTCAAACTGGCAGTAAATATAGAGCTAAATTTTCTAATCTTAATTTAGATTTTAATTATGATTTTAATAAAAAACAAATCACATTTGAAAATATATTAATTGATCAAGCTATAAATCAAAATGTAAGTAAATTTTTTGATGAATTCAACAAACAAAACAAATTAATTGAAAATAAGGTTTATTTTAAAAAATTAATGAATGATTTTTTTAAGATCTACGCGGGATAGATCATTTTTTTTGGATCTACAATTCTTTGGTAGTCTTTTTCATTAATTAAACCTGTCTTTAAAGTTTCATATTTTAATGTTGTATTATTTTTCAAGGCAGTTTTTGCTATTTTAGCAGCATTATCATAGCCAATGTGTGGCGCTAAAGCTGTAACTAGCATTAAAGAATTATCTAGATGTTCCTGAATTTTTTTCTTATTAGCTTTAATTCCTTTAACACAAAAGATTGCAAAGTTTTTGGTACTATCAGCAATTAGATCTATTGATTGTAAAATATTATGAGCAATTAAAGGTTTAAAAACATTTAATTCAAAGTGTCCATGGGTACCTGCTAAGGTAATACCATTGTGATTACCGATAACTTTTGCACAAACCATCGTTACTGCCTCACATTGAGTTGGATTAACCTTGCCTGGCATAATAGATGATCCTGGTTCATTTTCTGGCAATAATAATTCTCCATAACCCGCTCTTGGTCCTGAACCTAAAAATCTTATATCATTAGATACCTTCATTAAAGCAACAGCACAGGTATTTAAGGTACCTGAAAAATTTACAATCGAGTCATGAGCTGCTAATTCAGCAAATTTATTTGCAGCAGGTTTAAAAGGTAGTTTTGTAAATTTTGAAATTTCTTTAACAATTTTTTTATCAAAATTTTTTTTGGAATTAATACCTGTTCCAACAGCAGTCCCACCCTGAGCTAAATAGTAAATTTCTTTTAAAGCATATTCAATTCTTTCTATACTTTTTTTAACTTGTGTATGATAACCTGAAAATTCTTGTCCTAGAGATAGAGGTGTAGCATCTTGAAGATGGGTTCTGCCAATTTTAATTATATTTTTAAATTCTAATGATTTTTTTTTTAATTCTTTTTCGAGTATTCTTAAACTTGGTAATAATTTATTTATTGTTTCAATAGCAATAGAGATATGCATTGCAGTTGGAAAAACATCATTTGTGGATTGTGATTTATTTACATGATCATTAGGGTGTACAGGGTTTTTTGTTCCTTTTTTTCCTCTTAAAATTTCTATAGCTCTATTTGCAATGACCTCATTGACATTCATATTTGTTTGTGTGCCTGAGCCTGTTTGCCATACTTTTAAAGGAAAATTTTCATCTAATTTACCTTTAATTACTTCATCAGAGGCTTTGATAATTGCTTTGCTTATATTATTTTTTATTTGTTTATCTTTTGCATGAACTATTGCCGCTGATCTTTTAATTATTGCAATTGATTTGATTATTGAAATATCTACTAGGATTTTTCCGATATTAAAAAATTTGTTAGATCTTTCAGTAGATGCACCCCAATATTTATTGTCTGGAACATTTATGCTTCCTATACTGTCAAATTCTTTTCTTAATTTCATTGATTAATAATTAAATAATTAATTAAAATAGATATACATTATATTTTAAAAAACTTATAGGAGCAAAATGACAAATTTTGATAAAGTTGGAATTTTTATGAAAACTTTTGGTCAAGAAGTAAAAAATCAACCAGCATTCAGTTCAGAAAAAATTAATAAGCTCAGATACGACTTGATTAAAGAAGAGTTAGCAGAATTAAAAGATGCTATGGAAAAAAAGGATTTATTGGAAGTTGCTGATGCTTTAACAGATATTTTATATGTCACTTATGGGGCTGGTCATGCTTTTGGAATTAATTTAGATAAGTGTTTTGAAGAAGTTCAGAATTCAAACATGAGTAAGTTAGATCAAAATGGCAAACCTATTTACAATGAATCTGGTAAAGTTATGAAAGGTCCAAATTATTTTAAACCTGATCTTTCAAAATTTGTGAGTTAAATTTCTAATTTAAAATCTATCGCTTTAACACTATGAGTTAGACTACCAATAGATATTCTTTTAACTTTTGTAGAGGCAATTTTTTTAATATTTTTCAAATTTACGTTACCTGAGGCTTCTGTTTCATATTTGTTGCCAATAATTTTAACACTTTTCCTAAGATCTTGGATACTCATATTATCTAATAACACTGTATCAAATTTAAGACCTATGATTTCTTTTAGTTGATTAACACTATCTACCTCTACTGTAATTTTTCTCTTATTTTTATTTTGGATAGCTTTTAAAACTACTTCTTTAATATTTGAGCTAGCAATATGATTATCTTTTATTAAAAATTCATCACTCAGATTAAATCTATGGTTAGTTCCCCCTCCAACTTTAACAGCATATTTTTGGATGACTCTCATATTAGGAATAGTTTTTCTAGTGCAGCAAATTTTGCTTTTTCCTTTTATTATTTTTACAAATTGATTTGTTTTAGTGGCAATCCCAGAGAGATGAGATAAAAAATTTAAAGCTACTCTTTCTGCTAACAAAATATTTTTTGCCTTACCTTCTATAATTGCAATTACACTATGTTTTTTAACTATAGATCCATCTTTTTTTAAAATTTTAAATTTAATTTTTTTATCAATTAGCAAAAATGTTTGTTTTGCAAAATCTATTCCAGCAACTAAAGCATTTTCATTACTAATAATTTTAGCTTTGATAATTTTGTTATTTTTAATTAGTTCTGAAGTGATATCCCCATTAGGGTAGAGGTCTTCATTTAAGGCAAGTTTTACTGTATTGCTTATAAAATTCTTACTAAGAATAATTTTGGACACTCAATTTATCTTCCAATAGCTACCATTCTTTCAACTGAAGTTCTTGCTTTTTCAATTGTTTCTTGATCCATAATTATTTCACCAGTCTCATTTTCAAGACAATCAAGAATTTTAGGTAGAGTAATTTTTTTCATATGTGGGCACATATTACATGGTTTAATAAATTCAACATTTGGATTTTCAACTTGAATATTATCACTCATTGAACACTCGGTAACCATCATCACTTTTTTTGGCTGATGATCTTCAACATATTTTATCATGCCAGAAGTAGAACCTGCGAAGTCACTTGCTTTAATTACATCTGGGGGACACTCGGGATGTGCAATTATTTTTATTCCAGGATTATTTTTTCTGATTTCGTGAATTTCTTTTTCATTAAATTGATCATGAACCATACATATACCTTTCCACGCTATTATTTCGACATCAGTTTGAGAGGCTACATATTTTGCTAAATAATCATCAGGTAAAAAAATTACCTTTTTAACACCAAGTGAATTAACAATTTTAACTGCATTTGCTGAAGTGCAGCAGATATCAGTTTCAGCTTTCACTTCCGCTGAAGTATTCACATAGGAGACCACAGGGACTCCTGGATATTTTTCTTTAAGTAATCTTACATCCTTACCATTAATAGAGGATGACAATGAACATCCTGCATCCATATCTGGCAAAAGAACTTTTTTGTTTGGACTCATTAGTTTTGCAGTTTCAGCCATAAAATGCACACCAGCCATCACAATTATATCTGCTGAGGTTTTTGATGCCTCAATCGCTAAAGCTAAAGAGTCAGCAGAAAAATCAGCAACCCCATGATAGATTTCTGGAGTTTGATAATTGTGTGCAAGAATAACTGCATTTTTTTCTTTTTTTAATTTATTAATCTTATGAATTAAGGGTGCATGAACTGACCATTCAATTTCAGGCATTACTTTTGAAATTTTTTTATAAATCGAAGCTGTTGCTTTTTGAACTTCTTGTGTAAATTCCATGCAGAAATTTATCAATTTGAAAGATAAATGTCATGCATTTATTGTGGGACATATTGCGGTCGTGCTGAAATTGGTAGACAGGCACGGTTGAGGGCCGTGTGGACTTAGTCCATGAGAGTTCGATTCTCTCCGACCGCACCAAATTATTTGTGTTTTCTATGATTTAATCCAGTTTGGCTTGATAATTTTAAAAGAAGCATTTTTTGTGGAATAATTTAAATTTTCATTAAAATTATCATCTAAATATTTTACCAAAGCAAAAGGAAAATCTTTTTCAATTAATATTTTTCCTATTTCAACTTCATTATTATAAATAGGTTCATCTTGATGAAGGGCACCTTTAGTTACTTGAATTGGCAATAATCTTTTAGATAATTTATTTTTTAATTTAATTCTTGCAGTATTTTCTTGGCCTACATAACAACCTTTTTTAAAATCAAGTCCATTAAGCTCCTCAAAATTACACTCAATGCCAAATAATTTATTTTGTAATTTATTTAAGTCTTTTGGAACTATTCCAAGCTGATGACTAATTTTGTAATATTCTATTGGATCACCACTTTTTAATCCTAATTTTTTAAGTGATAGGTAAAGTTTTTCTAAATTTATGATTAATCTGGCTCCTAGTTCTTTGTGTCTTGGATCTAAGACAATAGGGTCTTCTCTATATTTAACTGTATGACCCAAAACATCTTTAGCATTATCAAAACTTAAAAATTTTTCACTATCAAATACTGCAATAACAAACTCATTACTTAAATTTAATATTTCGACCTTAGATCTTAATTTATAAATACTAAGCTGCTTAAATAAATCATTAGCCTGACTTTTTTCGCAATCAATGAAGTATCCTGATTTATGTTTGACAATTATAAATTCAAATAGAAATTTTCCCTGAGGTGTTAGCAGTGAAGCAAAACAACTATTATCATCATTTACTTTATTAATGTCATTACTAATCAAATTTTGAAGAAATTCCTTAGCATCATCTCCATTTATATAAAGAATGGCTCTGTCCTCTAAAATGTAAACCTGGTTATTATTCATGTTTGAATGATCCTTGATTTTAATATAAGTACTTTTTTTATAAATGTTAGATCTAATAATCAAAAACGGACAGTGTTACATCGAAGGAGAGTTAAAAGATGTTGATATTGCGATTAAAGATAAAAAGATTCATCAAATTGGACAAATTACTGAAGAAGCTAAAGAAGTAATAGATGCCAAAGGTCAAACTGTTTTACCAGGTTGTATAGACACTCAGACTCATTTTAGAGAACCCGGTTCAACTGATACAGAGGATTTGCACTCAGGAAGTAGAGCAGCAATAGCAGGAGGAATTACCAGTGTATTTGAAATGCCAAATACCAATCCACCAACTTCTAATATGAAAGAATTTCAAAAAAAATTAGATCTCGCTAGGAATAGAATGTATTGCAATTATGCTTTCTATTTTGGTGCAACAGCAGACAATGCAAATGATTTAGCTAGCTTGAAAGATCTAGAGGGTTGTTGTGGAATTAAACTTTTTGCAGGATCTTCGACGGGAAATCTTTTGGTTGCTGAAGAAGATGATATTGAAAAAGTTTTTCAAAATAGTTCAAAAGTGGTTGCGGTTCACTCAGAAGATGAAGCAATTTTAAATATCAATAAAAAATTAATCAAAAAAGGTGATGTACACACACACCCAGTGTGGAGAAGTGTGGAATGTGCAATATCGTCTACTAGAAGAATAGTTAGAATTGCAGAACGTTATAATAAAAAAGCTCATATTCTTCATGTTACCACAAAAGATGAAGTGGATTTTTTATCACAACATAAAGGAAATATAACTTTTGAGATAACTCCACAGCATTTAACTTTGTTTGCACCTGATTGTTATGACAAACTTGGAACTTATGCACAAATGAACCCACCATTAAGAGATAAATCTCATTATGATAGATTATGGTATGCGGTGAAAAATAATTTTAATGACACCATCGGTTCAGATCACGCTCCACACTTAAAGATTAATAAAGATAAAGAGTATCCTAATTCACCATCAGGAATGCCTGGTGTGCAAACATTAATGCCGGTTATGCTAAATCATGTCAACGATGGAAAGCTAACTTTAAACCAATTGGTAAACTTAGTATGTGAAAATCCTGTAAAGATTTTTGGAATTAAAAATAAAGGTTTTATAAAAGAAGAATTTGATGCAGATTTTACAATTGTAGACATGAATAGAACAATTGAAATTAAAAATGAAAATATTGAAAGCAAATGTGGCTGGACTCCATTTAATGGATTTCAATTTAAAGGAACACCCACTCATACTATTGTTATGGGAAAAATTAAAATGCAAGATGGAAAAATTTTGGGAGACCCTGAGGGAACTCCTTTACAATTTAACTAACTTTAATAGTAAAACTGTTAACAAGAATTACCCCAACTACAATTAAGAATAATCCTAAGACGGCTTGCCAAGCTAAAGTCTGTTTAAAGAATATATAACCTAGTATTGCAATAGTAAAAATTCCAAGTCCACTCCATGTTGCATAGACAATTGCTATTGGAAGTTTGTTTACAACAAATGTTAAAAGATAGAATGCACTTAAATAGAAAATCGATAGAGCAACTGTAGGAACAAGTTTGGTAAAATTTTGTGATACAGGTAATAACATTGTGCCTGCAACTTCACAAAAAATTGCTCCTACTAGAAATATATAGGTTTTAACCATTATTTAAAATTTGATGTTTAATTAAGTCTTGTTTGATTTCATCCAATATTGCAGGATCATCAATGGTAGGTGGTATATTAAACTTTTCATTGTCAGCAATTTTTCTAATTGTTCCTCTTAAAATTTTTCCAGATCGAGTTTTAGGTAATCGTTTAATGACAATTGCTACTTTAAAAGCTGCAACTGGACCTATTTTATCTCTAACCATCTGCACACACTCTTTTGAAATCGTTGCATGATCTTTATCGACCCCAGACTTTAAAACAATTAAGCCAATTGGTAATTGACCTTTTAATTTATCAGCTATGCCAAGTACTGCACATTCAGCAACCGATTGATGCTCGGATAACACCTCTTCAATAGCACCAGTTGACAATCTGTGACCGGCAACATTGATAATGTCATCTGTTCTAGACATAATCCAGATATAACCATCCTCATCAATGTGTCCCGCATCATAGGTTTGGTAATAACCTTCATAATTAGTCATGTAATTTTCTTTATATCTTTGATCCGCATTCCATAATGTTGGAAAAGTTCCAGGAGGTAACGGCAGTTTCACAACAATATCTCCCATTTCATTTGGTTTTGCTAAACTTTGATCAGGTTTAATTATTTTTACATCATAACCCGGAACAGCTTTGCAGGCTGAACCATATTTTGTTTTCATC
>Ga0209425_10006705_pt1 | contig 10984 bp, 8 predicted proteins | sample COG_05_FD_184749 | JGI IMG/M metagenome (GOLD analysis project Ga0209425, IMG submission 184749) | Pelagic Microbial community sample from North Sea - COGITO 998_met_05 (SPAdes) (version 2) | ecosystem: Environmental > Aquatic > Marine > Neritic zone/Coastal water | place: Helgoland, sampling... | reverse complement strand
TAATAATAATAATAATGATAATGATAATAATATAAGTAATACAAGTAATACAAGTAATACAAGTAATACAAGTAATACAAGTAATACAAGTAATACTAATAAAATACAATGTGAGCAATGTAATAAATTATTTAAACATAAATCAAGTTTAACAAGACATATAAATAATAAAAAATGTTATAGTATTAATATTATAACAAATAATACAATAAATAATAATGATAATACTAATAATGGAACTATAGATAATAGACAAATAAATATTACTAATAATATAATTATTCAACATATTAATCCATTCGGTCAAGAAAATACTGATTTTTTATCAAATAAAGAAAAATTAGAAATATTACGTTCTGGACATAAAGCCTGTATTAAAATATTAAAGATAGTTTATAATCGTAATGAAAATAAAAATTTTTATAAAGTTAATAAAAAACATTCTACTATATCTTATTTAAAATACAATTCAAATAATAATAATACAAATAATACTAATTATAATACAAATAATACTAATAATACAAATAATACTAATGATAATAATAATGATAATACAAATAACAATAACAATAGTAATGAGCCATCAATAGATGTATTTCAACTTCGTGAGTTTCGTAAAGAAATATTTAATAATAGCACAACGCTTTTATATAGTATTATGATAGATTGTAAAAATGATTTATGTTTTGAAGAACAACTTGCTCTTATGGATAATATAACAACTATTAAAAATGATGTTTATAATGAAATATTTAATAATAGTTTATCTAATTTACGAAAAGAATTAGGTGAATGTATATTAGATACTGAAACTAAAAATGAAATAAATTGGGGAATTGAAAATGTAATTTCATATGAAACAGATAATAATAATGATAAAAATCGAAAACAAATTTCAAATTATGTTAAACAAATAAATGATGAACCTATAGTAAAAGATATATTTACTACACAAGTTTCTAAACAAAAAGAAAAAAGACATATTATTAATAAAGAATTAAATGATAATTCTATTGAAAATAGTGAGATAAATCAAAAATATGGTAAAGTTGAATATGGAGAACTAGCAAATCAATTACAATTATCACATTATCCTAATACAAAATTTGTAAAAAAACTTAATGAAAGAGAAAAACTAGAAGAAACTTTAGTAAAAAATGAAAATACATTAGGTAAGTTAAATGCTTATAATAATATGAAAAAAGATAGAGGACGAAATATTAAACATATTCTTAAACACGAAAATAATATAAAAAAATTAAAAGAATTATCTAATAATGATGAATTAGATATAGAACATATTATTTCATCTTAATATTAAATTATTTTATAATTTTATAGTTTTATAGTTTTATAATTTTATAGTTTTATAATTTTATTATTTTATAACTAATAACTTTATTTTTTTTTCATTAAAAGTTTTTTACTACCAGATTTATAAGTATTGTATGCTTCCATTACTTTTGGATCAATTGCCATATAATCACAATAGTCATGCATATGTTTTTTATATTCTCCTTCAAAACTCTTTAAGTCTTCTTCCCATAATAGTTTATCTGTTTTACTTTTCATAATAGATAATTCGGTTTCAACATTTTCTTTTTCTTTTAATAATTCATCTACTTTTTCTTTTGTAAGATTGTAAATAGGCATACCAATTAAGAAATCATAAGAACCATAACTACTATCATTCCTTTGTTTTTCTGTCATTGTATCTAAATGTGTAAGAATACTATTAACCATTTTAGGGTATTTTAAGTTTTCTAATTGTTTGATGACTTCGGCTTTAGGAATATTACGAATTTTAACAACATCATTAATGACATCAAGAATAAATCGTGCTCTAGTAGATAATAGAAATAAGTCTTGTTCTAGATTTTTAATAATATTTTGTCTTCGCAACTCATAATAATGTAAGCGATGTGTATAATAATAATCTAGAATAGCCTCTGGGCTTTGAAAATTTTTCAATTTATTATGTTCATCATATAAATTCATTGTATTACAACAACTAATACTACCACTAAGATGAAATAATTTTTCTAATTCTGTTAAACCCATTTTATCAGTTCCATTTAACAATTTATTCATAATTTTAGGATTAAATGTTAATGTAAATTTAATATTGGCTTCCGAACTTTCGTTTTTATAAGATTTAATTAATTTACCATCTTCTTCAGTATAATCAGCCCATTTAGGCAATTTAATATTAGATGCTTTACTACCTTTTTTAGCAGTAGGTGTAGGTAAATCGACTTTGTATCCTTTTTCATACATATCCAATAATTCTTTAAAATCAGAAGTCCAATAACCAATAGGTAATTCTGTAATTTCTAAAGTATTATTATTAACAATATTATAAACACCTTTACTTAACCATTTATTATCTCCTAAACGAATAATATTACCACGAAATCCTCTATACCAAGGGTTCATTGGAATAACTGGCTCACCATTCATTAAACATTTAATATTATTTATAATATCTAAAGGATTAAATTGAGGAATATTTGTTGACCATCCTGTTCCAATACCGAGTGTTCCATTTACCAAAATAGTAGGAATAATCGGCATATAAAAGACGGGTTCAATTAATTCTCCATCATCCGTATTACGTTTTAATAAAGGTATATCTTCTTTATTAAAGAGAACATTTGTAATTTTAGAAAGATATGTAAAAATATACCTAGGAGCTGCACTATCTTTACCACCTTCTAAGCGTGAGCCAAATTGTCCTTCTGGCATTAATAAATTAATATTATTTGTTCCAACATAGTTTTGTGCTAAATTAATAATGGCTCCATTTAAACTCATTTCACCGTGATGATAAGCACCATGTTCGCTCACATATCCTGCGAGTTGGGCTACTTTAATTTCACTTTTAAGATTACGTTTAAAAGCACAATACATAATTTTGCGCAAACTAGGTTTTAATCCATCAAAGATACTAGGAATACTACGATGATTATCATAATTACTAAAATGAATTAGGTCTTTATTAATAAAATCACTAATTGAAACGGATGATTGATTAATATCTAAAATCGCATTTTCATCATAATCACTTAACCAAGTTTTACGACTATTAGCCATATCTTTAGCAAATGCCATATTAACAGTAGTTGAGGCTTCATCGTCCCAATGATAAATCACAATTTTAAATTCTTTAAAATATTCTTTACCTTCTTGTGGTGTGCTTGACCCCAACCCTTTATAATATTTAATTTCATAACCTTTACCGCCATTGTGAGCACTAATCCAATCATTATAGGCACTCAATGTGAAAAATGATTTAGCGTTTAATTTACCATTCTTGGCTCCTTTTTTCCATACTTTTACAATAGGTGTAAGAAGACTAGTAACAAATCCGTCTAATCTCATAAGACTATTCCATTTACTTAAAAAGTTAATGACTAGACCTTTAATATGAGAACCATCCACATCTGAATCGGTCATTAACATAATGCGTCCATAGCGTAATTCACTTACGTCTTTATAATCTTTACCTTCTTTTAATGCTAATATATTTTTAATATCACAAATTTCTTTGTTTTTAGCAATAATAAGGTCTTCTTTATCATTTACATTTAATAATTTACCTCTTAATGGATAAACACCATATAAATCGTGTCCATTAGGAATAACACTAATACCCGCTACAGCCATTGCTTTGGCTGAATCTCCTTCTGTGAGAATGAGTGTGCATTGGTCGGCTTTTTTAGTGCCTGCGTAATGAGCGTCAATTAATTTAGGAATATTTAATACACGTTGTTTTTTAACTCCGTCTGTTTTTTTAAGTGTTTGTGTATCACGAAAATCATTGAGAGCAAGTGCTCTTTCCATAATACCACTTTCAGCAAGTTTTTCTACAAAGGCTTGTGGAACAATACATTCACTTCCAAAATTTTTAGGAAGAGTAGTTAATGTATCTTTCGTTTGACTATCAAAAGCAGGATTGACAATAGTAGCATTAATAAAAACCATTAAATTGTCTTTAATAAAACTTTCTTTGACATCTGCTTTCTTTTTTTTATTAATAAATTCAGCCATTTTTTTAGTAATTTGTTTAACAATATAATCAACGTGTTTTCCACCTCGTTGAGTTCCAATACCATTTGTAAAACTAACTTGTTGAAATTGAAAATTAGGGCTCATACAAGCACCAATTTCCCAACGGTCATTAGGCTTACACGAAATTGTAGTCATATCAGGCTCAGTATAAAGTTTCATATAATCAGTAAATGTTTCAAGTTCTATTTTTTCATCATTAAAATAAATATCAAGTTGTCCTCGTGAACACGCAAACATATCAACTGTTCGTTTTTTAATAAGTAATTCTAAATCTTCTGACATACCAGTTAAATTAAATTTAGCATAATCAGGAATAAATGTAATACGTGTATAAGGACTTTCTTTATATTTTTCAATAATGGGTTCTTCTTTAACACTCATATTATCACGATAGACTTGTTTATATTTTAATTTACGATTACGGTCAATAGTTTGAACTTCAAAATAAGTAGAAAATATATTTGTAAGTTTGGCACCAAAGCCATTTTTACCTCCAGTAATTTTTTCTTCTTCTTTATTATAATTACCAGATGTAAGTAAATTACCAAAAATCATTTCAGGAACATATATTTTTTCAGTAGGATGTAAAACAACATCAATACCTTCACCATCATTTTCAATAGAAATTTCACCTTTTTCGCGATTAACATTGACTTTAATATAAGATACTTTTTTAAGACGTTTATTTTCAACAGCATTTTTTTGATTAACACGATTCATATTATCAAAGGCATTAACTAAAATTTCTTCAATAATACTACGAAGACCAGGCACATACTCAAATTCTCTATTCGTAATGTGTAATTTATCATTACTTAATAAATTCCAACTAGAATTAAATTCTTTTACTGTGCTTCCAATATAAGTATCAGGTAAATCTTTAATATGCTCCAATTGACTTTTTTTTTGATATTTTTTAGCAACATCATCAAGTTCATTTGTTTCATTATCACTTAATTGACTTTCACTTACTTTATACTTTCTTTCCTTTTTACTTTCCTTTTTACTTTCCTTTTTATTTTCTTTTTTACTTTCCTTTTTAATAGAACTCATTTTAAATTAATAAAATAATAATATAAAAATGTATTTATGAAAACTCTTGTTTTAAATAATTAGATTATTAATTAATATAATAAATCAATTTTTATATTAATAAAAAACATAATATAAATTATTATATCATTTCTAATTAAATATAATTTCTAATTAAATAAATATAATTTCTAATTAAATAAATATAATTTCTAATTAAATAAATATAATTTCTAATTAAATATTAAAAATAAAGTAATAAATAATACTATGATTACAAAAAAAAGAAATAGTATTTATGTAAATAATAAAAACAAATATATTAAATCTAGACATACTAAATCTAGACATATTAAATCTAGACATATTAAATCTAGACATACTAAAAAAAATATAAATAATATTAAAGATAAAATAAATAAAGCAGAATTATTTATTTTAATTAATATTATTACAAATCATATTATAGTATTACTTAATAAAAAACAATCAAAAACTAAAATAAAACCACAAATTACTAAATTATTAAAAGAAATTAGAGAAAATGACAAATTAATTAATAAAAATACAACAGATAAAGAATTAATAGTATTAGTTAATGCTTTTTATAAACAATCTAAAATTATATATGAAAATAAACAAAATAAACAAAATAAAAATGATAAACAAAATAAAAGTAAGACTAAAATTAAACTTAAATCTAAAATAAATAAAGGTGGTTTTTATTTTAAAAATATAGAAGATAAAGGAGACCAGCCAATTACTGGTAATGATATGGCTCAATTATTAAATGAAATGCAAGATTTTTTCTATAATGCTCAATGGACTGATGAAGGTCAATTTTTAAGAGACCCTAATACACTTCTTAGTATGATGAGAGGTGATACTGATGCTTTTAAAGGTTATTTAACTTGGCGTGTCTTACCTAAATATATTCAATGGTTTCCACCTTTTATTAAATGGGACGCAGTTAAAAAAATATTTAGTGAAAAAAAATATGAAGATTTACCTGATTATTTACTTGCGTATCAAACATATATGCGTTCTCAAGATGAATATTTAGTTGAAAAAGGTTTAAAATCACCTGATGTATTAAAAAAAGATTTATATACTGGATTTTATAATAAATTAGCAAATAAAATGGATGAAAATATAATGAAATATCAACAATTTAGAAATAAATTACAAGGTAAAGGACCTGTATTTACAGTAACTTAATAAAATTTATTATTTATTATAATTTTATATTTTTCTAAATAATTTTCTAAATAATTTTCTAAATAATTTTCTAAATAATTTTCTAAATAATTTTCTAAATAATTTTCTAAATAATTTATCATAATACTTTCATTTTTATTATCTAAATAATAAATAATATATATTTAATATTAATATTAATACTATTATAATTTAAAATAAAATAAAATAAAAATGGATTTTATTCTAGGTATTATTGCGGTATTGTTAATTATATTTATTATGATTAATTATATTTCTATTTCAATTACGAATAATGATAAAACTAATTATTTATATTCGCCAAGAACACAATTAACTCATAATAGATACTTATCTTCAAATCATAATTTAAATCATATTAATAATAATAATCATAATAATAATAATAATAATAATAATAATAATAATTTAAATTCTATTTTAAATTTAAAAGAAGATTCTTACAATTATAATAAATATTTTCATTTGTAAATTAGTAATTATATAAATATAAAAATCTATAATTAATATAAAAGAAGTATTTAACTATAAAATAATTGTTTTAATTTAATAATAAAATAATATTTAATTTAATAATAAAAAATGGGTAATACTAATAGTCAAACTATTGGAGTAGCAACGGGAGTAGACACAGGTGTCGGACCAGAAAAACAATTAACATGTAATGATTTAATTTCAAAAGATGATTGTAATAAGCAACCTAACTGTATATTTTTAAATGGTTGTCAAACAATACTAAAAGACAATTATATAGCAATATCTAGTATTCCAATTGAGTCTATAATTGGAGGTATTGTAGCAAAAGACAATCAACCTGAAAAATATAAATTATTTTTAATGATTGATTATGAAACAAATAGTTCATTATTAAAAAGTATTACTATTGATTTAAAAAATTGTAAAAATAGTAGTTTTAGTTCTAATTCTGGTAAATATTATTTGTATCCTGAATGTAATTTATTTCTTTCTACGCAAAAAGACAGTGAATTTAATTTAAAAAATACTGATAATATTATACATAAATTTGATTCAATTACATCACAAATAAGTCCTGAAGTAGAAATTAATCAAGCACAATTAGATATTATAAAACAGAATGATTATAAAATAAAATTAATAGATATTTATAATAATGAAGTAACAATAGAACTTATGTTTTACCCTACAGAAGATGCTACTAACAAACTTGTTTTTAATCCTTCGCTACAAAACGGAAACAAAAACAATTTAACTATTTCTGGTAAAAATATATATGACGCTTCTAAATATAGTAATGATACCATTTAGACTCAATGTAAATAATAAATATTATTTTTATATATAATTATTTTTTGCTTATTTTTATAATTTTATAAATTATTTTTTATTATTTTAATTAAATTATTTAAACATAAAATAGTATAATATAAATATAACTATTTTGTATTTAACTATTACATAAGTTAATGTATTTTTTATAGTTCATAATTCTATTAAAATAGTTATATTTTAAAATGTCTTATGAAATTAATAATTTTAATGAAATAGATAAAAATAAAATTAAATTAGGAAAAACATTTAAATATTCAGTAAGTGATAATTACAATCTTATAAATGTATATTATTTAAATGAAAATAATACTAATAATACTAATAATACAAATAATAAATTACAAATAAATGAAAATAAATCACGAAGTCAAAATATGGTAGATGAAAAAACAAAACTTATTATTCAAACACCATTAATGTATTTACCTAATAGTATAATTTATTTTAATGATAAACCATTTTTAGAACTTTCATTTAATAATGAAGATAATGATAAAGATGTAAGTTATTTTAAACAATGGATTATTGATTTAGAAACTTATATTTATAAACTTATTAAAAAAAGAACATCATTGACTATAAAAAAAGAGAATATGATAAGTATTATTAAACAAAAAAATGCAAATTATAAAAATTCAACAACAAAACTTTTAGTTCCAATAAATACAAATATAAGTAAATGTATTTTAAATGATGATTTTAAAAAAAGTAAAATTTTATTTAATTGGGAAATACCTGTTCCAACTTATGGAATTTCTATTATTTGGGTTAAAAACATTTGGGTTAAAAATAATAAATGGGGTATTAATTTATTTATGTATGCTTCTAGAGTAATGAATTCTCATATATTAGACCCGATTGACTGTTTAGGTATGGATACTAAAAGTATTAAAAAATATGAAATAACAACAAAATTTAAAGATAATGAAAAAATGAGTATTGAAGTAGGACAAATACCTGAATATACTATGTTTTTTAAAATGTTAAAAGTGGGTATTCCAAAAGATGCTATTAAACAAAAAATAGAATTAGCAGGATTAGATAAACGTATTCTAGATTATCCTGAAAATGCTCCTTATACAACTGTATTACATTATATTAGTAATCCTCATTTAGGCTCCTATGTTAAACATAATAATGTATCTAGAGATAATACTAATAATAATAATAATACTAATAATAATAGTAATATATCTAATGTTATTAATAATACTACTACATCTATAAATTCATTACCAAAACCCTCTATTAAATTAGATTTATTAAATAATATAAATAAAGGTGGATTTAAATTAAAAAAGATTGATATAAATGAAAATGAAAATGAAAAACAAAAAATGAAAGATAAAATTTTAAATAAAATTAATAATAATGGATTAAAAGTTCCATCATTAGGTGATATTCAAGGAGCATTATCAAAACTTAAAAAAATAGATTTAGATTGTTAATTTTATATTTTCAAATTTTTTATTATAAATATTACTATTATTATAAATAATAATATAATTAAATAATAATATTAATATAACATATAATAATAGAAATTAATTATAATATATAATAATAAATATAAAATGGATATATTACTCTCTTTCTTTTTTCTACTTATAGCAACTATTATTGGTGTGTCTCTATGTTTATTTTTAGGTATGAAATCTTATATAAAAATAGCAATTGTAGTCATTTTATTATTTATTCCTATTGAATTATATAATGATTATTTTAATAGTAATAAACATAAATCATCTAAACATCAAATTCCTAAACCAAATTCAAAACCAATTATTAATACTATTTCTAATAGTATAAATAACAATAGTCAAGAAAAAACAACTACTGTTCCAATAACAACAAAAGTAAATGCTACAGAAGCAATTGATACAGAAACAACAAAGTATAGTGACATAAATACGAATGAATTTGAAATGAATAAACCACCTTTTGATGGATTAAAACCTCAAGAATTATTAAATCGTTTAAATTATATTCATTACGCTACAGCAAATCCTAAAAAACCAATTAATTATAATGATTATAAAACTCACGCTGATAAATTAATAAATCACGATAAAACTAAATTAAGCACAAATGATAAAAAATTATTGCCTTATTTAAAAGCATATTATCCTCAACTAACTGAAAATCATATTGATGCTAGAGATTGTTTAAATGAAGGTTCTAATAAAAATTCTTGTTTTCAAAATCCATCTTTATTTTTTAATGCACAAAATAATTTTAATATTCTTAAAGAAGGTGTAACTGAAGATAATGCTAATTTATTAATTCGTGAAGATTTTAGTATGCCTATGATTATAGATAAAGATGAACGTCATGAACCTGTATTATTTCAAAATACAATTAATGGTAATTTAGATAAAATTATAGATAGTGAAAGTAATGAAACTATTGATTTAACATCATCTAATAATGCGTGTAGGCATTGTAAATTAGCATTATGTAAAAATGATTACTGTGGGTTTCAAAACAAATTATTTATGTAAAACAAATTATTTATGTAAAACAAATTATTTATGTAAAACAAATTATTTATGTAAAAAATATTTTTATATAGGAATATTTTTATTTAGTTTTTAATATATTTATAATTAATTATATATCTATTTTTTATATAATTATATAATAATATAATAATAAATTTATAGTATTTATAATTAGTTTTGTTTAATTATTAATTATGGAGTTAAGCACGTTTTTAATATTATTAATAATAGCATTGATTTTAATATCAATTGGTTTTATGATACCAGAAGTAAAATATAAAATTGCTTATTTTATGGTTATTTGTTTATTAGGGTTATCAGTATTAAATATTTATCTTTCTATTGTATATTATATTAAATTAAGAAATGAACCAGGAATACCTGGTGATATGGGTAAAAAAGGTCCTCAAGGTGTAAAAGGATTACCAGGTAAATGTTCTTTTACTGAAACGTGTGGTATTGATGAACCGCGCAAAAAAATTATAAATGTAGCAAATACAATGTATGATATTTCAAAGGAGTGTTTAGATAATCCATCTCTAGAGAATTGTAATGATAATCAAGATACTTTAGAACAAGCAATGCCTATTAATACACAAATAAATATGTTAGAAAAAATTGCATATAGCACTACAATGTCAGAAAAAGATTTTTTGAAAAAATTAAATGTTTGTCTTCAAGATTCTAATTCTTGTATGGATCCTACAGACTTTTAGATATTTATAAAGTTTAGTTGTTTTATTTTAGTTGTTTTATTTTAGTTGTTTTATTTTAGTTGTTTTATTTTAGTTGTTTTATTTTAGTTGTTTTATTTTAGTTGTTTTATT
>Ga0209425_10006703_pt1 | contig 10985 bp, 10 predicted proteins | sample COG_05_FD_184749 | JGI IMG/M metagenome (GOLD analysis project Ga0209425, IMG submission 184749) | Pelagic Microbial community sample from North Sea - COGITO 998_met_05 (SPAdes) (version 2) | ecosystem: Environmental > Aquatic > Marine > Neritic zone/Coastal water | place: Helgoland, sampling... | reverse complement strand
TACTTTTTAATCTAAAAATACAACTTGTAATAAAATTTTTTTCTTTAACATATTCTGGCTGATTTATATTTTTACCCATTATAAGAAAACGCGTAACATTCCCACTTTCATCTTCAATATTTTTTTGTAAAACTTTTAAATTATATATTTTTGCAGATAACTCAGAAGCTATTGCTGCAATTGAAATATCATTACTTTCTGCAAGATCTTTTGCTGAGCCTGCTGTATCTGCAGAAATTATAACTTTAAAATTATTTTTTTTAATAATTGTTTGACACTGACTAATAGCTTGCGCATGACTTCGTACATATTTAATATCTTTTAATGTCGCATTTGGTTTAACTAATAAACTATGTTCAACTTTTTGAAAATGTTCTGAATAAATTTGTAATTTATATTTAGGTAATAAATAATGAATATCAGCAACTCTTCCAGCTAAAGAATTTTCTAGAGGGATTATTATTTTATAATTTTCATCTTCAAAAGCAGTTTTAAAAGTTTCGTCAAATGTATTACAAGTTTTTATATCAGCATTTTTAAATAATTGCTCAGTCGCAATATGTGAATAAGCACCTTTTTCGCCTTGAAAAGCTATTTTAATATTTTTCATTTAATTTTTAATTTTCCATAATTTTTTTAATTTCTAACAAGTCTTGTTCTGTATCAACACTCAATGGATAAGCATTAATATAACCAACTGATATTGTCATTTTATTTTCTAAAGCTCTCATTTGTTCTAGCTGCCTATCTTTTTCAAGTTTAGATCTCTTTAAATTTACATATTGCCTCAAAGCTTTATTTGTAAATGCATAAATTCCAATATGATGGTAGGTTAAATCAGGAATAACTTCTTTTGACAACCTATAAAAATCTCTAGCAATACTATAGCTACCTTGATTTATATTTTGTGAAGTTACCACCTTGCAAATATTTTGATTATTAAAATCTTCTATATTTTTAATATCTGAGGCCAGTGTTCCTATGTCACACATTTTTTTTTCCATAAAATTAATTAAATTTTTAATTGCAGACGGATTAAGGTTTGGCATATCACCTTGTAAGTTTATTATAATATCAGTCTGTTTCTTTAGCTCTTTTTCAAAAACTTCAAAAATTCTATCTGTACCGGTAGTATGGTTTTTGTTTGTCATTATAACTTTTCCACCATGAGCTCTTACTTTGTCATAAATTTTTTGATCTGGGGTAGCAACAAAAACATCTCCAACTTCTGCTTTTACAGCTAAATCATAAACGTGAAGAATCATTTCTTTATCCTTGATTAATTTCAAAGGTTTATTTGGTAGTCGTTGTGCATCTAGTCTTGATGGTATTATTATTGCTATCTTATTCATAATTATGCGGCTCAAAGACGCAAAAAAACTAAGTAATTTTAAGTTTTTTTTTATATAGTCGTGTTATACGTCATATATTAATTACCAAATTTATGGATAGTTTTGAATTAAATAAAATCATAGGCGCAATACTTCTTACGGCCTTAATTGTAATTGGGTTGGGTAAATTTACAGATTTCTTGTTCCATGTAGATAAACCTGAGCAGTCAGCCTATAAAATAGAGGGGTTAGAGACTGTTAATACTTCCGCTTTAGTTACTGAAAAAAAAGTTCAGGAACAGGTTGATATAGTTCAATTACTTAGCATGGGAGATATTGCACACGGAGAAAAAGTTTTCAAAAAGTGTAGCGCTTGTCACATGGTTGTGTCTGACGGAAAAAATATGATTGGACCAAACCTATGGAACGTAATTGGAAGAAAAGCCGGATCAATATCAGATTATAATTACTCCAAAGCTATGGTTGCGTATGGAAAAGAATGGACATTTGAGGAGATGAATGCTTATTTAATAAAGCCTCAAGCTTACGTTAAGGGAACTAAGATGGCTTTTGCTGGATTAAGAAAAGAAAAAGATAGAGCATCTGTTATACTTTATATGAATTCAAAAAGTAACAAGCCTAAACCTATACCTTAATTCAAGCACCAAGTAATTATGCTTTTTTGAGCATGCACCCTATTTAAAGCTTGTTTCCAAACAACAGATTTATCACCATCAATAATTTCGTCAGTAACTTCTTCTCCTCTACCAACAGGTAAACAATGCATGAATATTGCATCATTTTTTGCATAACTCATCAGTTTTTTATTTACTTGATAATTTTTTAAAATTTTTTTCTTTAATTTTTTATTCACTTTATCATTCATGGATACCCACTTATCAGTCATAACACAGTCAACATCTTTTATTGCTTTTTTTGGATCTTTAATTATTTCTATATTAGCTTTGTTTTTATTTGCCCATTTTATAATTTCTTTATTAGGGCTGTATTTTTTAGGACATCCAATATTTAATTTAAAATCAAACTTACTAGCAGCCTCTATAAGAGAATTTGACATATTGTTATTACCATCACCCAGCCAAGCAATTGTTTTTCCTTTGATATCTCCTTTGAACTCTTCAAAAGTCAAAATATCTGACATAATTTGGCAAGGATGACTTTGCTCTGATAAGCCATTAATTATTGGTACGCTCGAATATTTAGCAAATTCTTCTAAATTTTTGTGATTTGAAGTTCTAATCATTATTATATCTGAATATTCAGATAAAACTTTTGAAGTATCTTTTATACTTTCATCTCCCTTTCCGTAATGTATTCCCTCGGGGTTTAAAATTATTGAAGATCCACCTAATTGTTTGATAGCAATATCAAATGAAATTCTAGTTCGTGTTGAAGGTTTTTCAAAAATCATAACCATTGATTTACCTTCAAATGGTTTGTCAATATCACAAGCTGACTTATTAAAATTTTTTCTATTAATTTTTCTTGATTTTGCTTCATCTATAATCAATCTTAATTCTTCTGATGATAAATCTGAAATATTTAAAAAATTTTTCATTAATAAGTTTTGCACACTTTTTTTATAATTGCTACAGCAAGATCAATTTCTGATTTTTTTACTGTAAGCGGTGGAAGTAATCTAACTACATTTTCAGCTGCTCTTATAGTTAACATTTTATTCTTCATTAGTTGATCAATAAATTTTTTCTGATCTTTCAACAATTGAATACCGACGAGTAAACCCACACCTCTTACTTCTTTGATAACACTAGGAAATTCATCTCTTAACTTATTTAATTCAACATTAAAATACTTTCCTATCTTTTGAACGTTTTTTAAAAAACCCTTTTTAAGGATAGTATCTAAAACCGCATTCCCAACACTCATCGCTAGCGGGTTTCCCCCAAAAGTGGAGCCATGAGTTCCATAAGTCATGCTGGACGCAACTTTTTTATTCATTAAAACTGCTCCGACTGGAAATCCTCCGCCAATACCTTTTGCTATAGGAACGATATCAGGCTTAATTTTTGCATACTCAAAAGCAAAAAACTTTCCTGTTCTACCAACACCACACTGGACTTCGTCTAAAATAAGTAAAATATTTTTTTTATTACAAAGTTTTCTTAATCCTTTGAGGCAGTAATCAGGAATTACCTTAATACCTCCTTCTCCCATAATAGTTTCTACCATGATAGCAGCTGTTTTTTTTGTTATTTTTTTTTCTAAACTTTTATGATCACCAAAATTAAAATGATCGAAACCACTAACTTTTGGAAAAAAACCTTCTGTCATTTTTTTATTACCACTGGCAAATATAGTGGCTAAAGTTCTCCCATGAAAACTATTATTAATACAAAGAATTCTATTTTTTTTTGGTTTGCCTATCGAATAAAAATATCTTCTTGCGCACTTGATAGCGGCTTCTGTTGCCTCAGCTCCAGAATTTTGAAACATTGTATAATCTGCAAAAGTTACCCTCGATATTTTTTTTGCAAGTTTTTCTTGCTCTGGTATTTTAAAAGCATTAGATACATGCCATAACTTTTTACCTTGTTTATTTATTGCTTTTATTAAATGACTATTCGCATGGCCTAAAGAATTTACTGCTATACCTTGAACAAAATCAAGATATTTTTTTCCATTAGTTGAATATAAATAGCTTCCTTTTCCTTTTTTAAAAGCAATTTTTTTTCTATTATATGTTTTTACTATTGAGCTCATTTCAAGTCTTAATTTTATATCCTTTTTTAAAAAGAAAATAAGAAATAAAATAAAGTAATATTGATAATATTGATAAATATATGATTCCGTTAAAAATAGAACTATCTGACGAACCAATAAATGAATATCTAAAACCATCTATCATATAAAAAAATGGATTTAGTTTACTTATTATTTGTAAAAAAACTGGCAGCTTATCTATAGTATAAAATGTTCCTGATAAGAATGATAAGGGGACAATTATAAAATTAGTCACTGTAGCCATGTGATCAAATTTTTCAGCCCACAATCCCGCTATCATTCCTGTTGCTCCTAAAATAAATGATGATAAAAAAGTAAAAGTTATTAAAATCATCCAATGTATTATTTTTAATTCAATTATAAAATAAAAAGTAATTGCTGATATGACTGCAATCATAACACTTCTAGTTACTGCTGAAAAAACAACTGCTAAAGTTACTTCACCAGCAGATAAAGGTGCATAAAGCAAGTCAACCATAGATCCATCAATTTTTTTAATCATAAAAGATGATGCTGAATGAGAAAAAGCTTGTTGAATTACTTGCATAGCTATTAACCCCGGTGCAAGAAAATAAATAAATGTAACTCCTAAAACATTTCCTCTGCTTTCACCTATCGCTAATGATAAAACTAATAAAAAAAGTAACGATGTTATAATGGGAGAAAAAATTGTTTGAATCCAGACGGCCAAAAATCTTAAAACTTCTTTTTGATATAGAGTCCATATTCCAATCCAGTTAACTGCACCAAATCTTCTTGTACCAATTGTATATTTTTTAATTATTTCAACCATTAATGGACTTATAACTCTTATTCATTAAAAATCTGTGTAAAACCTTGTTGCGAGCAAATATTTAGTAGATTTTACTTATTTAAACTACTATATAATGTATTAACCAATAATAAAATACCATATATAGTGTAAGTTGAATTATGAGTTGGACAAACGAAAAAGTAGAAAAATTAAAAGAATTATGGGCTAAAGGACATACCGCAAGTCAAATATCTGAAATGCTAGGGGAAACAACGCGTAACGCGGTTATTGGAAAAGCACACAGATTAAATTTACAAGCCAGAGCACCATCTAAACAAAAACCAGTCCAACAAAAACAAGGTGAAAAATCAATAAAGAAAGTAGCTCAAACTATGAGCCGAAAAAGTAAATTTCAATCTATTTTATTAGATAAAAATTTTGAAGCTGAAAAACCTACTTCTTTAGAAAATTTAACAGAAGAAACTTGTAAATGGCCAATTGGGCATCCCGATGAAGATAACTTTTATTTTTGCGGAAGAAAACCCGAAGAAAAATTTGTTTATTGTAAGCTTCATGTATTGTACGCTTTTCAACCAAAAGGACAAAAAGAAGATCTGCTTACTAAAGAAGATGAGGTTCCAGTTTTTTTAGAAAAAAAAATAAAATCTGCTTAAATATTTCCTATTTTAACTTCCAAGCTGCTACAGGAATAAATGTAGCAATTAAAAAAGATAAAAATAACAATGATTGTGAAACAAAAGTTGGGAACAGCTCTGCTGGCATTATTATTCCTACTAATAAACTTTTAGAAAAATCTGGAGACGGAAATAAAAGAAATCCTCCAACTAAACCTAAAATTATTGATGCATATGCAGTTTTTTCATTTAACTTTTTATTATAAAAACTATAAAAAACAGTAAGCACAAATGCACAACAAAATAAATCAGCTAATAAAAATAGATACAAAACACTAAAACCTTTTGAAGCTATGATAAAAGCTACGATAGAAAGTGTAATAATAAAAAATTTAGAAAATTTTAAATAATCTGTTTTACTGCTCAAGTTAAAGACCGCCTTACCATCTACAACTACCAAACTAGAAATTGCATTAACCAAGGTATCAACCGTACTAATAGTCAAAGATAAGCCAAGAATTACAATAATTAAAGATAAAAATGCGGTTTGATCTTTTAACAATAATGAAAAGAAACCTAAATCAGGAATTACTTTTGGATTAACAGATACAGCGACCAAGCCACTGAAACCCATAAATAAAACAATGGGAATAATAATAATAAATGCAAGAATTAAACTTTTCTTTAATACGTTATTGCTTTTGGCTGCATAGACTCTCTGCCAATTTCCTTGATGAAAAAGGTTTGTTGCTGCAACTGCGATAAAAAAAGTTAATCCTGCTGTGTAGTTTGGAAGATAGCTTCCACTTAGTAAATGAGGATTTTTTTCTTGAATAAAAGAAAAAGAAAATTGATTACCTATAAACGATGTTAAATAAATTACTGATATTAAAAATAAAATTACAATTATTACCATTTGAATATTATCTGTAAAAATAGAAGCTCTTAATCCTCCGTAAAGAGTATAAGTCAACGTTGCTATTAAAATAATTAATGCTGTAATCCATAATTCAGTTCCTGAAATATAATTAATCAATATTGCTATAGCAGTGACTTCAGCGCATAAAAAAACAAACATATAAAATATTGTCATTAATAAAATTAATTTAAATAAGCTTTTACCGAATTTTTTTCTTAAAAATTCTATTAATGAAGAACCTTTTGGAAATTCATTTCTTATCTTTTTTCCCAAGAAGATTAAAAAAATCATTGGAAAAGCTGTTCCTAGGGCATAACCAATAACAGCGCCTATTCCACCCCATGTTGCAGCTGATGCTGGTCCAAATAAAATCCAGGCCCCTAGAGCTGAAGCTACTAAACTTGTACTTAATGAGAAGAAACCAATATTTCTATTAGCCGTTAAATAATTGTTTATACCTCTATATTTCTTTGAATAAACTAATCCTACGATTGTAAAAATTAAGCTTATGACTATAACTAGCGTTAATGCTGTTGATTGATTTAAAAATTGTATTTTATCCATTGTTCTCCCTTTCTGAATTACCGGACAGGTTATTAGGGTATAATCTCAGTCATTTACGACACCCCTTTAAGTAATTATTAAATTAATTTAAATTAAAAAGCAAACTATTTTAAACTTAATATAATAGGTGAATTTCAAAAACAAACTAAATGGTCAATAAATATTGGAGTTTTTATTCCGAAAGTTTCTTTAACTTTATGCTGATGTAAATGATGTGAATGGACAAAAACGGGAATTAAATCTCTATTTTTAGTTTTTAAAGTATAAATAAAATTGGTTCCTCTAAATTTTCTATCTACTACTTCTAGTTTTAGTTTACTTTCATCATCATGGTCTAGGTCTTCGGGTTGAATTAAGAGATCAACTTCTGAACCAACTTTAAAATTATTAATCAATTTACCTTCTATTAAACCTAATTCTTTGTGTTTTAATTGATGAACAGCACAATCATTGCTTATAACTTTAGCTTTAATAAAAACCCCTCTATTTAAGAATTTAGCTACTTCAATTGAATTGGGCTCATGATGAATGTTGTAAGGCACATCATATTGTTTCAAAGATTGATCTAAAATAACTCCACATTTATCTGCCATATAAAAAGCTTCGTAGGAGTCATGGGTAACGATTATTGTGGTTAAATTAATTTCCTTTAACAGCTTTTTTATTTTTGGTTGAAGATCTTCTTTAAGATTTTGATCAATATTAGAGAAAGGTTCATCTAATAAAAGTAAATCGGGTTTTGACATAAGTGATCTTGCAAATGAAACTCTTTGGGCTTCACCTGCGCTGATTTGATGAGGAAACTTCTGAAGAAGATTTTCTAAATGAAGAATTTTAATCAGGTCATCTGAAGTATATTTAAATTTAGAACTTTTAGCTCTTTTAGATCCAAAATTAATATTTTCTAAAATATTATAATTTGGAAATAAGCTGTTATCTTGAAACGATAGAGCAATATTTCTTTTTTCTGGTTCTAAGTTAAATTCTTTTGAGGATATTATGTTGCCTTTAAAAATGATCTTGCCAGATTGTAGGTTTTGAAGCCCTGAAATAGTTCTCAATATTGTAGTTTTACCAATCCCTGAAGGACCTAGTAAAGTAACTATTTCACCTTCTTTTTCTATTATTAAGTTAACATTGTTGACTTTATTAGTTTTACTTGCAACAAAAGTTGCGTTTTGAATTTCAAGAAAATTTTTTACCATACTTAACCTTAATATATTCCTATTTTTCTGAAAGTATATATTTTGAAGAAATTAAAATAAATAAACTAGCCCATCCAATAAGAAATAAAGAGGGCAAAGCTGCCGCTTCTAATAAGTCTTGAGCCGCATATCCATAAGCTTTTGTAGCAAAAGTTTCAAAGTTAAAAGGTCTCAAAATAAGAGTAATTGGTAATTCTTTTATAATTTCTATAGTTATTAATATTCCTATTAAAAAAATACTATTTTTTAAATAAGGAAGATGAATTTTAGTAAAAATTTTATATTTTGAATATCCAAGAAGATAGGCACTATCATCTATTGATTTATTAATTTTTAAATATCCAGATTTTATTCCATTAAAGGATAATGAAAAAAATCTTACAAAGTAAGCTACTATTAATCCAAAAATAGAGCCTATAAATATTGATTTAAAACTTGAGAAACCATAATGACTAAATGTGTTACTAATCTGAGAAAAAAATGTGATCAATGCAACGGCTATTATTACTCCAGGAATAGCATATCCGGAAATTGATACGGTACTTAGAAAATTTAAAAATTTACTTTTAGAAATTCTATTTCCATAATTCGTTAGGAATGAAAAAAATATTAATATACTACTAGAAATAATTACCAATGTTAAAGTATTTAGATTAAGTAAAATTAAATTTATATCCTGAAAATATTTTGGAAATTTAATCGTCCAATAAAACATTTGAGTTACCGGAAACATAAAGCTAAAAAAGAACAATAATGAACAAAAAATTATTGCAAAAAAAGATTTTTTTCTTTTTAATTCTATTTTTGGAATAGTTTTAAATCCTCGAGAAGGTTGATGGTATCTAGCATCACCTCTAGAATAATTTTCAATTAAAAATAAAGCTAGAATAAATATTAATAAAACGAAAGAAAGTTGATTTGCAGTATTTAAATCATCAAATGATATCCAAGAATTATAAATACCAGTTGTAAAAGTGGAAATACTAAAAAAGGATACAGTTCCAAAATCTGATAAACATTCCATCGCCACTAAAGATAATCCCGCTACAATTGCAGGTCTTGCAGAGGGGAGGATAATCTTAAAAAGACTTTCCTTGGATGAAAAGCCAAGGTTTTTTCCGACTTCTATTAAATTTTGAGATTGATAATAAAAAGAAGCTCTTGTTAAAACATATACATAAGCAAACAAAGAAAAAGACATTGAAATTGTAGCGCCTAACATTCCGTCAAATTTTGGAATATATTTATTATATTCATAATCTCCAAAAATTTTAGTCAAAATTGTAAAAGCTGTGCCATAATTTTCAAAAAAAGCTGTTAAAGAATAAGCATAAATATATGCAGGTACTGCAAATGATAAAATAAAAGCCCATTTAAAAAAATTAATACCAGGGAAATTAAAGAATGAGACTAGATAGGCTGCTGTAATGCCAAAAAAAGCTGACAACGACAAAACTCCAATTAATAATACAACTGAATTAGAAATATATTTTAAAAGAAAAGTATTTTTTAATAGTGTGTAATAGTCACTCGTAACCTCAAAAAAACTGCTAAATATAGTTATTATTGGTATAGCTACAATTAGAGTTACTAGCAATGAACTGATGTACCAAATATTAATATTTTTATTCATTTTTTGACATCTCTGACTAAAGCGGCTTTTACCCGAGGGGATAATGAGCTGGCATTTAATAAGCCAGAGAGTTTGACGTCAAATCTAATCCTTTCTAAATAAAGAAGATACAATTTTTTTTATTTCCTGAATTTTTCATTTTTGAAACTTCTCTATTTGAAATTTTTTGTTGCATTTTTTTGGCTTCATTTAAACAAGGCGAACAACCAGTTTTAAGCTTATTTAAGTTTAAATCTTTTTTTATTCGCCTCATTATATTAACAAACGATTCTTAATTCCAGCCGGCTTCTGTCATTATCTTAAGGGCTTCTGCCTGTTTCTTATAATATGAAGAAACTTTTGTCTTAAGATCTTGTTTGAAAGAGAGACCAAATTGAGCAATTAATTGATTTGGTTCAACGCCATCAATAATTGGGTACTCAAATGTGTTATTTACAATATGCTTTTGAGCATCAGAAGTAACAAGGAATTCAAGAAGTTTAATTGCATTTGCTTTATTGGGAGCATACTTTAAAATCCCACCACCACTAATATTCATGTGTGTTCCTCTGTTCATTTGATTTGGAAAGAATGGTTTAACTTTTTTAGCAGCAGCTTGTTGCTCTGGCCCTTTTTGTCCAGATAACATTAGAGCAATATAGTAAGTATTTGCTACGGCATAATCAGCTTCGCCGGCCGCCACAGCTAAAATCTGTGCTCTGTCATTTCCTTTTGCTGGTCTAGCGAAGTTAGATACGATGCCCTTTGCCCATTCTGCAGTTTTAGCTGATCCTAGATTTTGAATTAAAGAAGCAACCAAAGACTGATTATAAATGTTATTAGATTGTCTAATTACAACTTTTCCCTTAAATTTGGAACTAGCTAAGTCTTCGTAGCTCATGTCTGCAGCTGGTGTAGTTTTTGACGGGTCGTAATAAATAACACGTGCTCTTTTTGCTATTCCTGTCCAATAAGCAGTTCTAAAGTTAGATGATACTGCTTTTTTGACTGCTGAAGAGCTTGCTCCTCTTTGAAGTAAACCTTTAGCTTTTGCTGCACCTAATCTACCTGCGTCAGCGGTAATATAAAGATCAGCTTTAGAATCTTTTCCTTCTTCTGAAATTCTTTTCAATAAAGCTTTATCTTTACCAGATACAACGTTTACTTTAATTCCAGTTTTAGCTGTAAATTTTTCATATAGT
>Ga0209425_10006701_pt1 | contig 10988 bp, 9 predicted proteins | sample COG_05_FD_184749 | JGI IMG/M metagenome (GOLD analysis project Ga0209425, IMG submission 184749) | Pelagic Microbial community sample from North Sea - COGITO 998_met_05 (SPAdes) (version 2) | ecosystem: Environmental > Aquatic > Marine > Neritic zone/Coastal water | place: Helgoland, sampling... | reverse complement strand
CACACAAGCATCATGAACCAACCATTGCTCCACTGGTTGTCAAACGTGCCCCATACCAATGTGGTCAACGAAGCGCCGATTGCTGCGTACATCAGCATGGACTTTCCACCAAATCGGCGACCAAGTTCTCCACCTGCCATGGCCCCAAGCATGGTGACCACGAGGATGAGACCGCCCTTCGTGGCGTTGAATTCTTCTTGGCTCCACCCCAATTCCTGGAGGAAGAGCAGCGGGAGGATGGGAATGAGAATGAACGCAAGGGAAATCATGAGGCTGACCGCAATGCCGAGTTGAGCTGAGCGAACCGAAAAGGCCGTCTTGATGTTCCCAAAAATGACGGCAAAGTCCCGCACGTTCTCAGCCCATTCCTCAGGCTCTTCAGCCACATCTGCAATGTGGCCTTCTTCCCAAGGAAAGCGCTTGTCCCCCGGTCGCTCGCGCATGAAGAAAGGCACCATCATGATGATGACGAGAATGGGAATTTGGATGAGGAAGGCCCCTTTGATACCCACGATGCCGATGATGGTCCCAAGACCTGCTCCACCGATGACCCCACCCAGCGACTTGGCCGTGAACATGTAGCTGTTGACCCGCTCGAACTCATGGGGTTGAAGCACGTCAACCGCCAAGGCATCGGTCGACACGTCTTGAAGCGCCGTGAACACGTTGTATACGAAGAACAGCGCGCCGAGCAGAGAGATGTTGTTGGTCAAGTCGGGCACCAAGAGCATGGTGACGAGCAGCGCCACCATGCCGGTCTGAGCAATGAGAATCCAGGGCCGACGGCGTCCGAGTTCGGGCATTTGGAAGCGGTCAATGATGGGCCCCCAGAGGAACTTGAACGACCACGGCAGCGTGCTGAGCGTCAGCAAGTAGGCAAGATCGCCGGCGTCCGCCCCTTCAGCAGCGAGGAAGGTCACCATCGTGACGGTGATGAAGCCCCACGGTACGCCTTGTGCGACGTAGAGCGCAGATAGGGTGATGACACGGGCACGATAGCTGTCAACAAGCGTTTCGCCGTCCGAGGTGGATTCTCTCTCTACGACCTCGGTTTCAGGTTCACCAATATCAAGCCCGAGATAGAAGCGGTCTCGTTGTTGGGTTGAAACGTACCCAACGAGGAAGACCACAGGGAAAATCCAGGCTGCGAACATGAACAGTGGCAACGAACCATCGCCAACTGCCAACATCGATGCCTCCTCTCCGTTCTCGTTGAGAACGGTGAAGTCCAGCACCAGCAAACTGACCACTGTGGCGACTTCTTCCCCGTCGTCGTTGTGCGAACACAGCGCCCCGTTGAAGGCCTCCGCATTGACGGTGAGGCTCAAATCATACGTTCCAAGGGCTTCCTCACCGAAGGCCAATTGTGCCATAATTTCGCTCTTGGTCACCCCCTCAATCACACCCGAGAGCAGTGACTGGTTGTGCCAGGTGAGGTTCACGTCATGGGAACCAGGGTTCTCGCCAGCGTTCGAAAGCGCCCACTCACCCTTGGTTGCGGAGCCGGCGATCGTGTCGGGTTGGTTGGCCTCACCTCCTGTGCACACTGGACCGCCCGAAGATTCGTCCTCGCCATAACTCAAGGAGAACAACACCCCGACCACGTTTCCGCCAGCAGCCTCGATGGCGTCGGCCAAAGGACTGGATTCAACCGACCAAGACACGGTCTCGCCGTCCTGATAGTAAGCGGATTTGGCCTCTACCTCGATGGGCGTCAGCTTGGATTCAACGATGAAGGTGCCGGACATCTCCTCGGAGGTGCCTCCGCCGCCCAAACACCCCGAAAGGGACGTGAGCAGGACCAGCATCAACACGAAGTGAACCGGTCGCATGGATTGAGGGTCAATCGGCTTACCTTCAAGATTGTTCACGTATGATTCGGGAGGGACGGGGTCTTTCATTGCCAACTACCCCAAGGAGGAGATCTGTATTCGCAGGTTTTGTTATACGAAAACAATCATCAGCCAAGTCGGTAAACAGGGACTATGGCGATCGAACTTGCACCAGGCCTTTGGATGGCCGCGAGTGTGTGTGCTCTGCTGGGCAGCCCCCTTCTCCTTTACCTCGCAAGGTTGACATTCAGAGCCCGTCCAGGAGACGCTGAAAACCGATTCATCGCATTGATGCTTGTGGCTGAAGCCGTTGCAACACTGGTATTTTTTGTACCGTTTGGATTCCCAAAGCACCCAGGCGCCGTCCTTCCTGCTCAATTCATACAGAATTTCATGCCATTTGCATTTTCCTTCCTCCCATTTGCCTATCTTGCATTTGCAGGGACAATCAATTCACCTTTAGCCAAACCATTTAGCCATCCAAAGGTCCAGACTATGTTGATTGGATTTGGATTCCTCTTTGGCCTTCACCAGTTAATCACTGGATGGGACTCCTCGATGAGAGTTGCGTATATTGCAGATAAAGCTGGACTCGGATTTGGACAAGGAGGCCTATTTATTCAAACGATGATTGCCATTCTTTTTGTCAATCTCTACCTAATACTGATCTTAATTTTCGCTCGTAAAAAATACGAAGAAGGCTCTGAAGATAGAATGAGGATTCGTTCATACCTTACCGGCTATGCACTGAGATATTTGTTTATTTTCGGCTCTATTGCTCTGTACCTGCTTTACAGAAATATCTTCCAAATCGAGGGAGTTCTACCAACCACTACCGTGGGAATTATTCTTCTATCCTATACGCTAGGTAACATTGTATTTGGAGCAATGTTCTCTCTAGGAATTCTTCGAAGCCAGATTTTGGGAGTCGAACGATTGTTCAAGACGAACATCAATCGGGCCGCATTAGGTGGAGTCATGCTGTCAGTATTTTTCCTAACAGTGGAAATACTGCAAAATTATCTTTCATCTACCTATGGATACATTGGGGGAATGTCAATCACCGCAATCATGTTGGTGACTCGAGTGCCGCTGATGAAAATAATTGACAAGGGCACAGATTCTGTTGTTCAATCATCAAAAATCGACGGTGTTGAGGGGGCAGAACTGTATCGTGAACAGTTTGTAATGGCGATGGCGGATGGAGTGATCACAAACTTGGAACGAAGCATGCTTAGGCTAACAGCAAAAGCACTTGACCTCAGTTCTGAACAAATTCAAGCCATAGAAGTTGAAGTTGAGAAGAGCCACCTGTCAGAGGAATGAGGCGTACCAGCCAATTGGCGACCGCTGCACACAACGCTATCGAGGATGACAAATCTGCAACCTTTGAGATGTGATTAAGAGGCAACTATTCGTGAACATCGTAGTGCAAGGAGAAGAGCGAAAACCAAGGTCCACCATTCGAAACCAGGAACAGATTCAGATTGATCATCGTCTTCAACCAACACAACTTCGTTTGATTCATCGGATTCATTTAGCGATTCAGTTCCGTCGGAGTAAATACCATCCATGCATGTGCCACTTCCTCCCACAAAGCCGAAGTCTGTCGCAGAAACAACCGTAGCATTTGCTGCATCTGAATTGAGGTCATCACTCTCATAGAGGGAGGCGTTGATGAAATAACATCCAGCATGGAGCGGAATGGTTTGATCGTACTGTTCACCATCCATCTTAATGCCGTCCCATAACCAAATGCCTTTCCATTCGTCAACACCATACTCCTTTACGAGAAGAATTGCGGTGTAACTCGTTCCTGCTTCGGGGTAATTGAATTCAGTCTGGAAACTGTAATTGGACATCAGAAGAGATTGGTTTGGGGCATCGACAAGAAGGACTTCGTTCACCGAGATTGTTGGCACCTTTTCCTCCGAATCATCACCGCCATCGCCTGCCTCACCCTGGCTTAGGTCTTCCCAAAGCCACACCATGTTGTATTGGTGCTTTCTCGTATCTTCCCCAACCAAGACACGTCCGTCATCTAGGACGAGAAGGTTATCTGGCCCCGCCAGATTGTTCACATCACATTCATGGTCAGCAGAAGAGGTGTAAGGCCCACCAGAGATTGCGGGTTCAATTCTTTCCACATTCCATTGAGCCCCAATCGTCATTCGGTAAACGATTCCACAATAATTGGGTGTGACATCAATATCACCCTGACCGTCGCTCATTTCATAACCAATATTTGACATTGCGAGATAGAGGTTATCGGGAGCGTTTTCATTGAAGGCGACGCCTTCCATTTTGTTCCATTCATTGCTAGCCCCAAGGGCAGCAGCAGCTTTGCGTGATTCAAGGAAGGCAACCCTGTCGTCTTCGGCTGAACCAATCGTTCCATCGCCATCGAGGTCTTCGTTTAACCGCCCTTCCGCCCATTGAGTGATTTCTTCATCCGAGATGTAGGAATTCTCTCCAGCGGTAAAGTCCGCGGTTGTGATTCCATCGTATTCATCAATCCAACTTTCTATTTCCAAATTGGATGATGATGCCATTTCTAACCATTCAACATCGAACCCAGTGGTGGATGAATCCCTGCTACTGTCCTGATTGACATGGGCCGAAAAGAGAGTTCCCGACCGAAGATCGCCAGCCGTATCGGCAATGAATTTGAACAAGACTGTCTCATACCCATCATCGGTGAGATATACGGTTCTCTCATCCGGCATCACTTCTGCATTTTCATGAGAGAACCGACCCATAGCGAAATGCTTGCTCAAATCGGGTTCTGCAGCCGTAGCGTTCTCAATTTCCACAATGTAACCATAATCGTATGGATTGGGATAGTGGCCCAAGTAATTAGCCAATCGTCCTTGATCAGAATGGTAGTTGAACGCCTCATTATTCCAGTCTTGGGTATCATCGAAATACAGCTCCTCGGAGAATAACGGCGACCCCCAAGGGCTCATGCTCCCAAAACAAAGAACCCCCCCGCCATTGATGCTACTGAGGTCTAACATCTTGCCGTTCATGACATCCCAATCTGAGGACGTCGTGTTCCATTCAAGTTCCACCTGACTGATTCCGGCCGGCCGGTCTTCCCATGCGGTGTAGAGGTAACCCTGGGTGCCTTGAGGATTGAGAGGAACAAAGGCATTGTAATCTGGTTTCTTGCTGACGAGAATCTCTTCTCCATCATCCGCAGCGTAAATCCCTCCGGCAACGCCCCCATCCGAAAGAATGTCACCGGTTTGCAAAATCACCTGATAATCCCCAAAGGACGTTCGAATACCGTGCCAAACATCCCCCTCATTACTGGATGAATCCAATTCTGGAACTGTGTCTGGAAGGTTCTTCCAGTCAACGCCGTTGATGACTCCAACGGTTGCCTTGAAATTGTCTTCATCGGGGTGCATCGCGTTCACGAAAAAATGACCATTGGCTGTAATGTGCATCCCTGTCACTTCGGCCTCTGGAGGAAGCATCATGATACGAGTCATTGATTCAGGCGTCACCTCATCGTTCACTTCTGCAATAGCGAGAGGGGATACGGAAAGGGCGAGAAGAAGCCCGATTGCGAAGAACATCAACACGGGTTTCATTCGCATGGTCCGAACACATGAGGAGATGAGAAAAACATTCCTCAACAATGGATTGTTCCTTACCTGCGTTCTTTGTGTGTTTTTCCCGATGGTCTCTAAGAATCTTTCAGAAGTCAGCCAGAGCCTGAATCGCCGACCTTGCATGAGGTTCCAAGCGGGGTTCAATGTGATGAGGTTCTGCCCCTGGCCCAATAATACCAAGACCAATTGGTTTGTTATGCTGAAGTTGCAACTCGAGGATACTCTTGATGACCGCTTGACCCATGGCGAGTCCATGCTGTGTTTCACCCTTCTCTATGATACCCAAGCAGGCTGCTCCGTCCACTTCTGACATCATGCGGGCAAGAGCAAGTGGTACTTCCATGGAACCAGAAACCCAGTGAACCCAGTCAACCGAATATCCCAGTATCTTTGCCTCTTCACGAGCGAAGGCAAGCATTTGTTCAACCGCTTCCCTGTGATAGGACCCACAGACGATTCCAATGCGTTGCATGGTTGCTCCCATCAGTTCTCACCTTTCATCATTCGCTCAACCGTCGCCACGGTCGTTTGGGTCATAGCATCAATTTCAACATTCACCATGTGACCGCTGCCCATTTGGTCAAAGGTCGTAAGAGCCAGTGTTTCGGGAATGAGATGGATATTAAACGATGAATCTGTAACTTTTCCAATGGTCAAAGAGGCACCATTAAGGCCGATGTACCCCTTTTCATGAATGAATTTCATCATGCTTTGAGGTACTTTGAGAAGAAGATCCATGCCCGCTCCTTGTTGTTGGCATGAAATAACTTCGGCTTGCCCCATAATATGTCCAGAGAGCAAATGCCCTCCTAATTCATCCCCCATCTTGAGAGACCGCTCAATGTTGACGGCGTCACCAACGTTCAATTGACCAAGATTGGTCCGTTCAAGAGTTTCAGGAATCACATCGAATTTCACTTCGGATTCGTTGATTTCAGTTGCTGTTAAGCACGTTCCTTGCACAGCAACACTGCCACCCTGCTGAAGTCCAGATGCATCGGGCAGAGCGATGGTGAACGTCCAAACTGCGTTTCCTTTGAGAACGTGAGTCACCTTACCAAGGCCCTGAACAATCCCTGTGAACATCCTCATCACTCCTGCTGACCGGCGCGCTCAAGAATTCGAGCGATAATCTTCCTTGTACCGTCGAGGTCATCCGTCAGACCCTGAACTCGAACGACTTCGATGCTTGAATAACCTCGCTGGTTCAAGGCCTTGCGGATGTTTTCTTCTGCGTGCTCTTGGTCATAACCCAAGGCGATCACATCGGGTCGGATGGACGGAAGAATGTCAAAAATAGGTACAGCTGGTGGGTTGCCTATCACGACTTCGTCCACTGGTTTGAGCCCTTCAACCATTCTCCTACGGAGATCTTGATTGGTCACAGGTTCATGTTTTCTTTTTCGAACGGTATCGTCATGTGCGACAACAACGGTGAGGTGATTTCCAAGTGCTTTTGCCTGCTCCAAATAATGAAGATGCCCTGCGTGCAACAAATCAAAGACGCCGACCGCCATGATGCGTTTCATTGGTTCACCGTTCCGAAGGGGGGAGATGGGCGTTCATGAGCGTGACGGTCCACCGTTGTTTGAGAGAGCTGCAATAAGTTGCGCACCCTCAAGGAATGGAATGTTGCGTTGCTCAGCCCATGCACGTGCATCGTTGACCGCCAATGCATGGTCTCCATCGTCTTGAAGCATTTCAGCTCCAATGACCACGGGTGTTGTTCCGGCGAGTCGGGCAAGGCCAACAGCAAGTTCTGTGTGGCCTTGTCGTCTGGCGAGTCCACCTTTGGATTCACGACACACCGGGATGTGTCCAGGTGTTCTGAATTCAGCACCCAATCGTTCGAACGCAATCTCTCTGGAGACATTCTCTGCTAGGCAGGCATGTGTAAGTTCGGCGAAGCGTCGAGTCGTAAGGGCACGATCATGGTCGGTAATTCCAGTGTAGGTCTCTCGGTGATTGATGGAGAGAGTGAAGGCTGAACGAGCATCGTAACGCAGATCGTTGGTCACGAGATGGCCGAGCACAGGATGATCTTCGACGGCGGCTGGAGCAGTGTGGAGATCTTGGAGGAAGGGGAGATCGAAACATTCCCCCACTTCATCCCCAATCGCTAGGAACAGTAAGCCGCCGCAATCTTTGCGAAGTTGTCGCATTGTCTCTGGCACAGCGGCTTGGGCTGGGAAGAGGAGGTCGGTTTCTCCCTCTCGCTTTTCAGAGTCAAAAAGACAGACTGGGCGCCCATTCTTGAAAGCCTCTAGGGCCGATTCAACTTGAGCGTCCATGCATCCCCCTCATGCCACACCTTCATGAAGAGTCGTATGTCATCATCAGTGAATTCGAGACAATGGCACGCTCAAAAAGCGGACGGCCAACGGAAAGGGATTATCATAGGTCGCTCTTTGGCTTGGATTCGGGGGGGGATGAATTTGCCAGTCAGACTAGGACCAGCAGGTGTGCCATTGTCATGCAAAGGCCGCACAATCGTTGAGGGAATGGACGACATTATCTCACTCGGACTTGAGACCATGGAGGTACAAACTGTACGAATGGTCGCTCCACAGCACTTTGAGCAGTACTGGCAAGCAGGTGTCTTGGCCAACAAAACTGATTTTGAGATGAACATACACGGGCCGTATTATTCCGAACTCCTTGGAAACCGAGTGGAACGTGGACGCTCGTTGGCTAAAATTGAGGCAACCCTCCAAGCCGCTCGCACCATCAACGCCCGACATATCACCCTCCATACTGGCAACTACGGTGAATTTGGCCGAGGTCAAGCAGCGAACGAACAAGTTGCAAACATCTTTTCTGGAATTGTAGACCGAATCGGAGAGATTTGGAACGATGAAGAAGATGAATTTCCAGTCTTCCCTTGGATCAAAGACGGGACCCCCTCAAAGATCGGAGTAGAGACTTCAGGTCGTCAGGAGCTTTGGGGCAGTTTGGAAGAAGTGCTAGAGGTTGTCAATCACGTTGAAGGGACCATTCCGGTCTTGAACATCGCTCATATTCACGCACGTGGTCACGGCAAAATGCGAACCTCCGAAGATTACGGTGAACTCTTTGATATGGTTCGAGAAAGTATCGGAACCAAAGAATTCTACTGCCATTTCTCAGGGGTTGAACATCGTACGGGTAATGCCATGCATTACACGCAAATCAAGAAATCAGACCTGAACTTTGAACCACTTGCGGAATTCATTGTCGAGGATGGAGGATGGCTTGACATCACTTTGATTTCTGACTCTCCGTTGCTTGAACACGACGCTATGTACATGATGCAAAACATCGAGAAGTCACGGCACAGGCAATTAGAACGCAAAGCAAGAGAAGACCGACGTAGAGCTCTCGCCCTCCAGACCGGAACGAGTGAAGAAGACCTCAAGGCAAAAGAAAATCTCCAAGCAGAGGCTCGTGAAGAATCACAAAAAACCCCTGAACCTGTTAAAGCAGAGCCATCTCCTGAGCCCCCTGTAAAGGAAAAGAAGGCTACGAAAGCCAAGGCAGCAAAGAAAGATGAGAAGAATAACGATGTCTTTGACTTTGAAGAAGAAGACGAAGACCTCTTCTGATTGGCTCAACTCGTGGCCTCCCGAAATCGGTCTGAACGACCTCCAATCATCGGGAACTCGTATAAACAAAGGAAGGTGCGAGAGATACGATTGCAATGGCGCACATCTCGGTATTAGGGTTGGGAAATTGGGGTACAGCGATTGCGCGCCTCTGGTTATTGGAAGGTCACAAGGTCAAGGGTTGGACCATTGAACAGGAAGTTTACGAATCCATTACCATGCATGGGGTCAACGAAAAATATCTGCCAGATCATCCCGTCAAGGGCATGGACGTCAGCATGCACCTCTCTGAAGTCATGGAAGGAAGTGAAATCATCGTACTGGCAGTTCCGTCTTCGGTGATTCTTGATGTTGTTCAAGATATTATGCCACACCTCCAACCCAGCCATGTCATCTTGGATTTAGCCAAAGGACTTGCCCCTGGAAAACGCTTGATTTCACAAGCTATCAAGGAACAACTCAGAGAAGAAGGCAAGACAAATCCACTCGCTGTCCTCACAGGACCAACTATCGCTCCTGAAGCGGCAGGTGGAGTGATGACTACGGCTTTGGTCGCCAGTGAAGATCACGCAGTAGCCAATCGATTGGCATCTACCCTGAGTACTCCGAGTTTCATCCTTCATCCTGCCAGCGACCCTGAGGGAGCTGAACTATGGGGTGCGTTCAAGAACGTAGTTGCCCTTGCTTGCGGCTTGGTTGATGGATTGAAACAAGTCGGTGACCTTGGAGGTGACAATCTCAAGGCTGCAATTTTCATGTCAGGTTTCAAAGAAGGATGTTTGCTCTTGCCCGAACTGGGTGCCCGTGCAGAAGTGGCCTTCGGACCAGCCGGTCTCGGCGACATGTATGTCACAGCAACATCGCCTTTCGGACGGAACAGAAGCATGGGTGAAAAACTCGGAACTGGCCTGTCTCTTGACGAGGCATTGGATGAGATGCACATGGTTGCTGAAGGTGTTCGAGCAGCACGTATGTTCATTGAAAGGGCTGAAGATTTTGGACTTGATGTTCCCTTTACCAAAGCGCTCAACACCTTGCTTAATGGAGACATTGATGCGGAAGAATGCTGCCGAAGGATGGTAGCACTTCGTTGAAACCCATAGCATCGGTGAAGTTTTGAGTGACGGCCACCTGAGCCCAAGCATGGCGGAAGAACTGACCAAGTTTGAAGGGAAGTTACTGAAGTGGTTGGCAACCTGTGATTTCCACGTCGTTCCTTGGTCCACAAAAGACGCTGCAAAGACGTTCAAGGTCAGTGAAGATGAGATTTACGAATCGGTTGCATCGCTGACCAAGAAAGTTCCAGAACAAATCCAAATATTCTACAAAGATGGATCGTTACATATCGCAGTTGACTGATCTCATTCCTCTTCGTTGGTTGCATTCATCGGCGTTGGGTGCAACGCAGATGAAATCGCTGCGGGTAGGAAAATCGACGACCATGTCGGACGTTCCACATCCCCTTCTTCGTTGACCGTTGAACGCAGTGCCATTGAAACGAAATCAATCACAAGAACAACGAGGAAGATAACGATGAGCAGAGCGACCATTTTGTCATATTGACCCATCTTCCGATAAGTGTCAAGGTACAACCCAACGCCTCCAGCCCCAACAAGACCGATCACCGTACCGTGACGAACGTTGTATTCGAACATGAATAACAGGTGAGACAGCAAGTGATTTGCTGATTCAGGGATGGCGATTAACCAAGCAATCTCGGCACGGTTCATGCCCATTGCTTTGCCAGATTCCAAAGGTGCGTTTTTGATGCCCTCCATGGATTCGAACTGCAATTTCCCAAGATATCCCACCGTGTAAAAGGACATTGCAACGATGCCAGCGAGGGTCCCAACTCCAAAGATGATTACAAAAAGAACCGCCCAAATGATTGCTGGAAGACTTCGCATTCCAGCCAAGAGAACTCGTGCTGGTATGGCAACGGCGAGCGGAGAGAG
>Ga0209425_10006699_pt1 | contig 10991 bp, 9 predicted proteins | sample COG_05_FD_184749 | JGI IMG/M metagenome (GOLD analysis project Ga0209425, IMG submission 184749) | Pelagic Microbial community sample from North Sea - COGITO 998_met_05 (SPAdes) (version 2) | ecosystem: Environmental > Aquatic > Marine > Neritic zone/Coastal water | place: Helgoland, sampling... | reverse complement strand
GCCCCGGGTTGCACGGACGCCTTGATAATGCAACAAAAATAGAATCTGTTCGCGTGGCGAAGGAGTACTCATATCGAGCCCGCGACGTAGCTGGCGACGGGTGGGTGCTTGTCGGCGACGCTTTTGGTTTTCTCGATCCACTTTATTCCTCAGGTATTCTGTTGGCATTGAAAAGTGGCGAGCTTGCTGGTGACGCTGTTGTGGCTGCACTTCAAGAGAACGATCTGTCCGCGAGTCGATTGGGTTGCTGGGGAGAGGATTATGTGCGTGGCATGGACCGAATGCGTCGCCTTGTTTATGAATTTTATGATGGGTTTAACTTTGGCAAGTTCGTCAAGCGGTTTCCTCATCTCCGTGGCCACGTGACTGACCTTCTGATTGGTGATCTATTTAATGAGCGGCTTGATGAAATTATAGAGCCTCTTGAAACTCTTCGAGCTGAACAAGAAGCAGCATCAACGTAAGCCGTGCTGGTGGATGGTTCATCATCACGCACTGCACGACGTCTCGAGTAATTTAATCCAAGCTCCAACAAATGAGCCGCTGTCGAGATAGGTTCGGCCGCTTACGAGATTCCTGTCGACCACACATGGGGCATCGACAAAAATACCTCCCGCCGATTCAAGTTCATGACGGCACTTCGCGACCGTTGTCATTCGCCGCCCTTGGACACAGTCTGCGTAGGCGGGTATTTCAGCGCCGTGGCACACACTTGCCACAGGTTTATCTGCACTGAAAAAGTGCTGTGTGATTCGAATAAGGTCAGGATCGTAGCGAATGTATTCCGGGGCTCGGCCTCCACTGAAAAAAATACCCTGATAATTTTCGGGATTGATGTCGGCGAACGCAGCGTCTGCCATGATCTGGTACCCCTCCCACTCTTTGGTGATTGTCCAGCCTGGTCGTACTTCGTGCAGAACCATTTGGTGCAGTCGCTTCTCTGGCGCGATGACATACGGTCGAAAGCCAGCTTCTTGGAGTCGAAAGTACGGGTAAAGCGTGTCTACTGTTTCTGAAGCATCGCCAATAACAAGTAGAACGTCACCATTCATTTTCCCGGTATCAGGGGTAGCGGACATGGTTTCTTTCAGTAGTAACTAGTTTGATGTATTTGGGAAGACTTTGTGTCATCTTTCGGGCAGTTGCGATAACGGGAATAGCTTTTTGGGAAGATCTGATTCTCACAGTCTTTCTTCAAGAGCCAGTATACTTTTTCCTAAAGGTAGTTTGATAGCGGCCTTGTTGAAGCCTCAATAGTATATTTCCATCTTGGGCTAGAGCCAGCTTGTTGTAAGAGGTTCTGATGTATGCAATGGTAGCAACAGTATTTCGGATCAATATTGAATTGTGTTGGTTGATAAAAAGGTAGTTCGTGTCAGAGACTCCGAAAGGAAGGGGAATACGAGCATGAGATCACGGTCTTTCTTTCGATGTATCCTCGTTTACACGGTACTGCTTGGGGCAGGTAATGCACCAGCTGAAACGTTAAATATGAATTTGAATACCCTGCAATCAGTTGGCAAGGAGGGGTTTGGTAATTCAGCAGCCACAGTCGCTTGGCAGGAAGTAGCTGCTTGTAATGCCGGATCAATCCCGACAATTCTTTCATCGATCGATGGCAATAGTCCGCTATCAGCAAATTGGATTCGTGCAGCCGTCGATGCGATCGCCAGCCGTCACAAAACACTACCGTTGAATGATCTGGAGGTTTTTCTGGCTGATGTGCAGCATGACCCGAGAGCACGACGGCTTGCCTGGGAGTTAATTCAGGACCGGGCACCCAATCGCGCAGAGAAAATTATTCGGGGTATGCTCGATGATCCTAGTGTCGAACTTAGGTATGACGCCATTGATCGACTGATTCGGAAAGCAGATAGAGAAAAAGGATCTCCTGCTGCTACTGAGTTACTACGAGAAGCACTTAGTGCCGCTAGAGATGTCAGTCAGGTAAAAAAAATTACTTCTGATTTGCAAAAAATTGGAGACAAAATTGACTTGCAGCAGCACTTCGGATTTTTATCCAGCTGGTATGTGGTTGGTCCCTTTGATAATTCTGGTGGACACGGTTTCACCAAAGTTTATCCACCTGAGCAAAGTGTGGACATCCAAGCCACGTATGACGGCAAGGACGGGCCGGTTTCATGGCATCAATTTCTTACTGCCGATCCATATGGAATGGTTGATATCAACAAGGCTATTCCTGGTCCCGGTGATGGCCTTAAAGAAGTTGTTGCGTATGCGTTTACAACCATCACGTTCCCTGCGGAACAAGTCGCTGAAGTACGGCTAGGTTGTAAAAATGCATGGAAGATATGGGTGAACGGAAGCCTTCTTTTTGAGCGTGATGAATATCATCGGGGTATGCGGATCGACCAGTATCAGCTTCCCCTAAAATTGAAGAAAGGCAGTAATGCATTGCTGCTTAAGTTATGTCAGGATGGCCAAACCAAAGATTGGACAAAGCAATGGCAGTTTCAATTAAGACTTTGCGATGCCACTGGAACGGCCATTCTCGCAGTTGATCGCCGGCAAACACCTCTTCAGGAAGAAGCCGAAGCAACTCATGGAGAATTACTCGCGCCATGACTTCAAAAATCTATGAAATGATCAGGCTTCTTTCCGTAGCAGTCTTTATGATTTTAATTGCAGGTGCTGGTGACGCACAAAGCGAGCAGCCATGGCCGTCATTTCAGGGGCCTCATGGTAGCGGTGCAACCACTGAAAAAATCCCACGATCATTAAGCGAAGAGAATATTGTGTGGGAGAAAGAACTGCCTGGCCGTGGTCTTTCTACTCCAGTAATTCATAGTAATAAAGTATTTCTTACGTGTAGTAGCGGTCCAGAACAAAACCGACTACGAGTGCTGTGTCTTGATGCAATTGATGGTCAGCTGCTTTGGGAGAGGCAGTTTTGGGCAACAGGGCGAACCGTCTGTCATGAGAAAACAAGTGTTGCTGCTCCGACACCGTGCACTGACGGCAGAAGAATCTACGCAATCTTTTCCTCGAATGATCTTGTTTGTCTCGATTTTGAAGGGAATTTAATCTGGTTGCGTGGTATTACTGCTGATTATCCCAATGTGAGTAACAGCCTGGGGATGTCGAGTTCGCTTGTTGTTACGAACGGTGTTGTTGTTGCGCAGGTTGAAAACGATAGTGAGTCGTATGTTATTGGAATCGACGCGACGACAGGTATGAACGTATGGAAGATAGGTCGTGAAAAAGCAGCAAATTGGACGAGTCCATTAATCCTTAATCCCGGAGTTGTTGAGCTCCAGTCCAAGTCTGGAATTGATGCAATAAATGTGTCAGATGGCAATGTTCTGTGGCAGTACGATGCTGGTGCAAGCACGATTCCTTCTAGTTGCCGAATGGGAAATATACTGTTCGTACCATCAAAGGGCTTAACAGCATTGGCGTATGACCCAAAGGGCCAAAAACGGCCTGAGCAACTTTGGCAAAGTAGTCGGCTTTCTCCTGGAACTCCTAGCCCAGTCGTCAATGGAGAGACTGTCTTTACCATTAGTCGCGGAGATGTTCTTACAGCGGGAAACATTGAGTCAGGTGATCGTCGGTGGCAGCTTCGCCTCAAAGGGCCTTTCAGTGCGACGCCCGTGGTAAGCGGAAATACCTTGCTTGCGGTGAGTGAAACAGGCTTTGTTCAGTCGATACATTTCGATGATGAACAAGGGGAGGTGACAGGATCACTTAATCTGGAAGATCAGGTTCTTGCGTCACCTGCTGCTGCATCAGGAGGTATTTTCTTGCGAAGCAATAGTCGGCTTTGGAAACTCGCGGATGTGAACCAATAAACGTTGGTAGGTGAGAAATGTGCTGTGAACTTCATATCTAGGTGTGAACAGGTGACCTCTTCTGGGAAAGAAAGATAACGGAGAGTTCTATGGAAGGAATGTGGAAAAAGATGAAAGTAAACCCATTTCACAATCTCTGTCTAAAACTGTGTATGACCGGAGGATTCTTTGTTATCGCCAGCATGACGTCGGTTGCCTTAGCCGTTTCAAATGCTTCTCCAAATATCCTGATGATTTTGACTGATGACCAAGGGTGGGGTGATGTTGCTGCATACGGAGCCAACGACCTGAAGACTCCGGCCATGGATTCACTCATTGCTTCAGGAATGAGGTTCAATAATTTCTACGCAAATTGCCCGGTGTGTTCACCAACTCGAGCAGCTCTTCTTTCTGGTATGGTGCCAGACAAGGTCGGGGTGCCGGGTGTTATTCGAACTCATCCGGAGAATAACTGGGGCTTTCTTCGTCCAGATGCAATTCTTCTTCCAAAGCCTTTAAAAGCGGTTGGATATCACACCGCAATCATTGGTAAATGGCATCTTGGGCTGGAGTCGCCATCTCGTCCGATAGACCATGGATTTGATCATTTTCATGGATTTCTCGGCGACATGATGGATGACTACTGGTCTCACACTCGTCATGAGCAGCATTACATGCGATTGAATACTGTTGATGTTCGGCCAGAGGGGCATGCAACAGATATTTTTAGTGATTGGGCCACTGAGTATATATCGTCCCGGGCTGATACAGCGCAGCCATGGTTTTGCTACCTTGCCTTCAATGCACCACATACTCCTGTGCAACCTCCTCAAGCGTATCTTGAAAAGGTTTTATCTCGTGAGCCCGGCATAGATCCAGTGCGGGCAGAACTCGTCGCATTCATTGAACATCTTGATGCAGGAATTGGTCGCGTTGTTGAGTGCTTGAGGAAAACAGGTCAGGCTGAAAATACGCTCATTGTTTTTACGTCTGATAACGGCGGCCACAAAGGAAGTCTGGCAAACTGTGGCCCTCATCGCGGCTTCAAGCAAGAAATGTATGAGGGTGGTATTGCAGTGCCGTTTTGTGCAGTGTGGCCCGGACACATTGCAGCAGGGTCACGTAGTGATCTTGTGGCATTAACAAGTGATCTTTTTCCTACATTCTGTGAGGCGGCTGGAGCAATGATCGAACATGAGATTGACGGTGTGTCGATACTGCCAACACTCCTCGGAAAGAAGCAGTCGTTCGATCGAACTCTTTTCTGGGTTCGAAGGGAAGGAGGGCAGCTTTATCAAGGGCAGGATTACTACGCTGTGCGGCGGGGTCCCTGGAAATTGCTTCAAAATACTCCCTTCGAAAACTTTCAGTTATTTAACTTAATTGATGACCCACTTGAATCAGTCGACGTAAGTAACAAGCATCGACCGATCGTACGAGAGCTAACTGAGGCGCTTCGTCGTCACGTACAGGAAGCTGCCCAAGTGCCTTGGCAGCAGTCAACAAGTGAAGAAGATTCCCGTGGATGAGATGATAGAGTGGTAGCTGGAAAGGTCTCCGAGGGAGAGAAGCTTTCAGGTCGATGCAGATTGTGCTTGAAAAGGTTATGCTTACGTGACGCGGTAATAAAAGCGATGTCGAATATTGATATGGGGGTGTTATGAAAAAGTTTCTTGTTCTTGCCTGTCTGTTCGTTTGTTTTCACGGCGTATCTGTAGCAGCCGAGCAGACTCCTAATATCGTGATGATTTTCTGTGATGATCTCACCAATCAGGCTCTGAGTTGTTACGGGAATTCTCTCAAGTTACTTGAGACTCCAAATATTGATCGGCTAGCGAAAGAAGGAATGTTATTCCGTCGGTGTATGGTCCCAAATTCCATTTGTGGTCCTAGTCGTGCTGCAATCTTGACTGGCAAGTACGCGCATGTAAATGGTTTTCGCTGCAATGGTGATCAGTTCGATGGTGCGCAGCCCACGTTTGCCAAAATGTTGCAATCGGCTGGCTACCAAACAGCCATGATTGGGAAGTGGCATCTCAAGAGTGATCCGACCGGTTTTGATCATTGGCATATCTTGCCAGGTCAGGGTTCGTACTATAACCCAAAGATGATTAACAACGGTGATCTGGTCCAGCATGAAGGATACGTCACTGATATTATTTCTGACTTATCAATCGATTGGTTAAAGGACGTAGATCGATCCAAGCCATTTCTTCTTATGTCCCAGCACAAGGCGCCTCACCGCGAATGGTCGCCAGCCTTGCGGCATCTTGGTTGGAATGGTGATCGTGTTTTCCCAGAGCCAGAAACATTGTTTGATGACTATTCCGGTCGTGGCCGAGCTGAGCACGAACAAGACATGACGCTTGAAAAAACTTTTCGCCCACTCGATGCAAAACTCGAGCCACCTCGCACGATTTCAGAAGCGCAAAAAAAAGAGTGGGATGTTTACTACGGACCTCGTAATGAGGAGTTTCACAAGCAGGGCTTGACTGGAAAAGATCTCGTGAAATGGCGGTACCAAAGGTACATGCACGACTACCTCGGTTGTGTAAAAGCTGTTGATGAAGCAGTTGGTAAACTCCTTGATTATCTTGATTCAGCGGGACTGAGTGAAAATACCATGGTCTTGTTTTCATCGGACCAGGGGTTTTATCTCGGTGAGCATGGCTGGTTTGATAAGCGATGGATTTATGAAGAGTCGCTCACAACACCGTGCATTGTTCGATGGCCAGGCGTGACGAAACCAGGCACGACATCAAATGCAATTGTTTCGATACTCGATTTCCCGGAAACGTTTCTTGAGGTTGCTGGTCAATCTGTTCCCTCTGATATGCATGGGAGCAGCCTTGGTCCGTTATTGGCAGGTCGACTGCCTGATGATTGGCGAAAAAGCTTTTATTATCACTACTATGAGTTTCCAGGAGCCCATAGTGTTCGGAAGCATTACGGAGTGGTGACAGACCGCTACAAACTCTTTCATTTTTATGAGCCGGATATGAATTACTGGACGCTTATTGACAGAAAGCAGGACGCTCATGAAATGAAGAATGTTTATGATCAACCACAGTATGCAGAGGCACAAAAAGAGTTGCATGGAGAACTTGATAGATTACGAAAAGAGTTGAAGGTGCCACTTGTTGATCCGCCGCGACGTGGCCAAAAGAAGAAGCAGACGAGTAAGCAAAAGTCATAGTGACCTTTGCTGTCTTAAGAGGCTCTTGTTCTCAAAAAAGGGTAGGGGAATGCTTTCAATCAGAACGTGGCTGATGTGCTTTGTTTGTTTCATACTGTTGCTTGGGATGGCATCTGATCTGACGGCAGGCCCACTTGTGTTTGATCTTTGGCCAGATGGTGTTCCGCTTTCCGGGCAAAAGGGTGAACCTTCTGAGGAAGTGCGAACAAACAAGAATGGAATTTTACGGATAACCAATGTGAGTTCACCCCAAATGACGGTGTACCGTTCGGATGATCCAAATGGTGCAGCAGTGCTCGTTTGCCCCGGCGGTGGCTACAAGATTTTGGCCTATGAGCATGAGGGTACAGATGTTTGCGAGTTCCTCACCGCACACGGAGTGACGGCTATTCTTCTAAAATACCGTGTTCCATCGTCACGGGAAGTTGCTCTCCAAGATGCACAACGAGCGATTGGGATGATTCATCATCATGCAGAAGAATGGGGTATTGATCCAGATCGTATTGGAATGCTTGGCTTTTCTGCAGGAGGAAATCTCACTGTCACGACATGCTTGCATGGAAGTGAACGGACATACTCAATGGATGAAAAGCTTGATGTTGAAAATCCAACACCAAGTTTTGCTATTCCCGTTTATCCAGCCTATCTCGTTGCGCGTGGTACTGAGGGGCCACTCCTTTCGGATATCACTGTGAAAGATACATCACCACCACTGTGTCTTGTTCATGCGGCAGACGATCCTTGGACAGCGAGTGCAAGTTGTCTTCTTGCCGTTGAGTACAAGAAGCATCATGTTCCTTGTGAGGTGCATGTGTACGCAAAAGGTGGGCATGGTTTTGGAATGAAAAAGAAGGGCCTGCCTGTTGATGCGTGGCCCGACCGAGTCATTGAGTGGATGGACTCGATGGGTTATCTGACAGGAAATGACTCGAATTAGTTTCCTGTGGCAAACCGATGCACCATCGTGTGCTTATACGTTTCACCAGGATTCAGACGACCAGATGGCCATTTCCCATGCCATTCTGTCTTGTTTATCGCGTCCGGAAAACATTCAGTCTCGAGGCAGATCGCCGCATGTTGTCGATAGGTAGTCCCATCTTTCCCTGTGAGTGATGAGTCAAGATAATTGCCTGTGTATACCTGAATGCCGGGTTGGTCTGTGAGGATTTCAAGGCTTCGTCCACTAGTGGGATCAGAGAGCGTGACCGCTGGTCTCAGTGCTCCGTCAGGTCGCCAGTTATTGATGACAAGGCAATGATCAACACCACCTTTTTCAGCACCCTCCGGTGACGGAGTAAGGGCCCGGATTACCTCACCAAGATTAGAGTAAGCCTGCGAGGAAAACCGAAAGTCAAAGGGAGTACCATCAACGTCACGAATGATTCCTGTTGGAATGCCACCTTTGTCGAGAGGAAGATACCGATCAGTATGAGCCTGAAGCGTGTGGTTCTCAATGCCATTCGTTTCCTGGCCCGCAATATTCCAGTACGTATGATGTACAAGATTAACAAGGGTCGGGGTGTCTGTTGTTGACTCCATTTCAATCCATAATTCACCATCTGGAGTCAGCGTGTAGGTCACTTTTGAGTGGAGTGTTCCAGGATATCCTTCATCTCCATTTGGTGATAAAAGTTCAAGGTCAAGAGCTGGCCCTTTCTCGGATACGCGTGGCGTTGCTTTCCAGAGTTGTTTGTCAAATCCGACGACACCGCCATGGAGGTGATTGTGACCATTGTTTTGGGCAACCCTATACGGTTTATCGTCTATAGAAAAAAGACCTTCTGCGATTCGGTTCCCAACTCGACCGCATATTGCACCAAAGTATGGATGGCCATTGAGATATCCACTGAGTGATTCAAATCCAAGGACAACATCAACTGGTGCACCATGGTGCTGAGGAACACAAAAGCTCGTCACTATTGCCCCATAGTTTGTGATAGTGGTTTGCCATCCTCCAGGGACCTTGAGCGTAAACAGGCTGGCTTCTCGTCCGTCAGGGAGTTTTCCAAATGGATGAACAGTGGGTGTTGTCATTGTCTGGGCCATGCGATCAGTTCCATAAGCAGTACATGTAAAAAGAAAAAAATTAAAAGAATGTGAAAAGGCACCATGGCAATTCGGTGCGGACTCATCGTGCCATAACAGAATTCCAATCCATAACACACAGAAACGGTTGCCTTACGATCAGGACGATGTGTATTCGGTAAATTTTTATACTCTAGTCTTCTTTCACTGAGGAGATTTTACCAAGTCTCTTCAATGACTGGATTGGTGAGGCATCCGATGCCCTCTATCTCGACGGTGACCTCGTCGCCCGGCTGTAGATATACAGGTGGGGTACGGGCAAACCCAACGCCATGCGGTGTTCCGGTAAGGATAACTGTCCCAGGGTTTAATATCGTGCTTGCTGACAAAAACTCAATTAATGCAGGAATGTCAAAAATCATGTCATTTGTATTCCATTCCTGCATGACCTTTCCGTTCAGAAGAGTTCGAAGAGAAAGATTGTTGGGATCAACAATTTCGTCAGGGGTTGTAATCACCGGCCCGAGTGGACAGAAGGTTGCAAATGTCTTACCTCGGCACCATTGGCCGCCACCACCATTTTTTTGCCAGTCGCGAGCTGACACGTCGTTTGCGCATGTGTAGCCGAGAATGTGTTGGGCTGCTTCGTCCCGATTGACATTGTGACACCGTTTTCCAAGGACGACCGCAAGCTCACATTCATAATCAACTTTTTCACTTCGTAGCTTCCTTGGAAGTATGATGGGGTCATCAGGGTTCTGAATCGCACCCGTGTTTTTAAGAAAAAGAACAGGGTGTTGAGGTGGTTTAGCTCCAGTCTCAGCTGCATGTTGCTTGTAGTTGAGTCCAACGCAAAGAATGTCACTGGGTAGTATCGGTACCAAAAGCTTTTCAACAGATGCCAGCGTTCCTGTATCAGAAAAACCAGATGTGATATCTCCATCAAGAAGTGTGACACGGTTATCATCGTGCAGTCTTCCAAAGGCTTCTTTATTTTGGTTTAAAAAACGAATAATTTTCATAAGGCAGGTTACTCTGAGGTATCATGCTAGAAGCTGTTCAAAACCCTTTCCTAGTAGTATAGGCCGATGTCACCAGTCTCCTCCGCAGTCACTTTTATTGGAACGGGAATAATGGGTTCTCGTATGGCGGAGCACCTCATTGCCAATGGTCATTCACTGCATGTTCACAATCGAACACGTAAGAAAGCCGACCCGCTACTTAAGAAGGGGGCGGTATGGCACGACACGCCGGAGTCTGCCGCAGCTGCCAGTGATACGGTGATAACAATGCTCGGACTACCGTCAGATGTTGAGCAGGTTTACTTCGGGCAAGCGGGTGCTGAAGGTGTTCTTGCTGCATCAAAGCCAGGGAGTCTGCTCATCGACATGACAACATCGAGCCCCAGGTTGGCAGAACGTATTTCCCATGCAGCAGAGGAGCGGGGAATAGCAACTCTAGATGCGCCGGTTTCGGGTGGCGATGTAGGTGCTCGGGAGGCCAGCCTTGTTATCATGGTTGGCGGAAGACAAGAGGCATTTGATAGGGCAGTGCCATTGTTTGAGCAGTTGGGGAAGTCAATTACTCTCCTTGGACCTGCTGGAAATGGCCAGCGTTGTAAGTTGGTAAACCAGATCGCGGTGGCAGTTGGTATGGTGGCCTGGTGTGAAGCTTTTGCTGTAGCAAAAGCAGCAGGACTTGATCCATCAGTGGCTCAAGGAGTGATAAGTGGTGGAGCGGCTGGGAGTTGGGGGCTATCAAACTTGGCTCCACGTGCACTCAATGAAGATTTTAAGCCAGGCTTTCTTGTGCGGCATCTTGTGAAAGATATTCTGCTTGCGCGAGAAGAAGCAGATCGTTATGGAGTCTGTCTTCCCGGCCTTGAAGTGGCTTGGAAACTTTACGGGTCATTAGAAAAAACAGGCTTCGGTGAGGAAGGAACGCAAGTGCTCTTTCCCAGCTACGATACCAATTAGGGG
>Ga0209425_10006698_pt1 | contig 10991 bp, 5 predicted proteins | sample COG_05_FD_184749 | JGI IMG/M metagenome (GOLD analysis project Ga0209425, IMG submission 184749) | Pelagic Microbial community sample from North Sea - COGITO 998_met_05 (SPAdes) (version 2) | ecosystem: Environmental > Aquatic > Marine > Neritic zone/Coastal water | place: Helgoland, sampling... | reverse complement strand
TCGTCGAATGATTGGATCCCGTCATCCTTCGACGGCTCCAGAAGCTCGCGACTGTCCCACCCGTCGGGCGTCACGCCCGGATGCTTGTCCAGCCAAGCCTGAACCACGTTTCGCATCGCCCAGTTCGTCATCACCTTCGTGCTGCTCAGGGCGCGACGCGTGAGCGGGTCCTTGGCCCCGTTGCGCTCAAAGTGCGACAGAATGGCGCTCCTCTCGTACGTGTGCCCAGAGTCGACCACCATCACTGGGTCGCGGAACACCGCTCGCGTGATGGGGCACATGAGCAGCTCGGGCTCGGCGTCGAGATCTGCGTCCGGGGCGTCGTGCAGGTCGCCCCGTGCGCCCGCGGATCGCCGGGTTCGCACGCCGGAGTTCGTGTTTCCGGAGGACGTCTCCGGCACGGCGGACGTCTTGCGCCGCTTTGAGGGCGCCATTGAACGAACGCCCGGGATCGCCGCGAGCCCCGCGCTCGGCCACTCTGAGGAGTTTCGAAATTCGGGAGTCAGCTTCCTCGTACAGTATCCGAGTCGTATCTAACACGATCACCACACACACCGGGGCGCATCGGTTCCGTCATGTCGTGTCCGGTCGCCTCAATCGTCGCACCGGCTCGACTGGTGCACCGGTCGAAGCCGGCGCAGCGACGCCCGCCGGTCGGACCCGTGCGCGTGCGCGCCGGTGGAGACGAGTCGGGCGGTCCGGGCGGATTCTTTCGGAAACTCTTTACCGGTGAGCTCGGTGTTAGCGCGCCAGCAGGCTTCCCCGGCGCGTCGTTCACGGGTCAGGAGAGCAAAGAGTGCTCGATGCTGCGGCAAAAGGTCCTGCAAGGTACCGTGCTCGCGAACCGGAAGCTTATATTGGCGTTCGATGCCGACAAGGACGGGTGGAACGCGGGAGCCTTCCATGCCAAGCTGGACAACCAGGGCCCTGCGATTTTAATAGCCAAGACGAAGAAGGGAGGGTACTTTGGGGCGTTCAATCCGCTGGGTTGGGCATCGCGGGAGGACTACCGGGATGCGTTTAACGCGTTCCTGGTCAAGTGGCCCAAGAAGAACTCAACAGAAGGGGAGCCGTTCATACTCGAGAAGGTGGGCGGGAGTGGAGCGGCAATCTTCGATTTCGGCGCCGAGGGGCCCATCTTCGGTGCCGACGCGTTGAAGATTCCGTTGGGCAGGGCGCCGTCGATGGGGTCATCGTACGCGGCGATAGGTGGCTCATCGCTGTTTGGCGGGGGTAAGGAGATTAAGTCGGCAAAGTCGAGGCTGGGGTCGGCATATGCGTCACCGCCCGATGATACTTATTCGTTGTTCGGACCGGGCGAGAAGTTCGAGGCAAAGCTCGTTGAGTTGCGCGTTTACACGGGGGAGGGCTTAGACGGTTTCTACGCTTAGACGGTCACCAGCATAGACGGTCACTTAGCTAGTCTAGTCACCTCCACCCGAGGCGTGAAGCGAAGTGGGAAAAGAGTCGCGGGTCACCAGCGGCCATCACTCCTTCAACGTTACCCGGGGAGGTACGCACTTCGCTCGAGTAGTCGTACGATTGCCCATCGGTTCCGTTGACGAGCCATCCGTCGTGGTGAGCTCGCAGAAGCGCTTCTCCCGCGCACGTGTCCCATCGCTTAGTGCCTTTCTGCGGGAAGATCCACGCGTCCACCCTCCCGTCTAGGATCAACGCGACTTTCCCGCCCGCACCTCCAGCTCGCACAACTTCCGCGGGCGCGAGCGACTCGATGGCCTTTTCGATCGCCGGCCCGGGGTGTGACCTCGTCGTCGCGACCCTGAGGTTCATGGGATCGGCGGGGGCAAGCCTGGGGACACGCGTCGCGAGGGAGACCTTCCTTCCTGGACTGGACCAGACGCCCATGTTGTATCCGCCCCACAGCGTCCTGCCCACGCATTTGGGATCCGAACTCGGTTCGCCGTCGTGGTTGACGAAAGGCTGATGGATGACGCCGGCAGTAGGCACTCCCCCGACGGAGATTCCCATGAGAACAGTAACGCCAGACCAGTGCTCGGGACCCTCTACGTACTCTCGCGTTCCGTCCAGGGGATCGACCCAGACGCAGATGTCATCGGAATTCGCATCCACACCGGGAGGTAAGTGAAGCTCGATTGGCTTGACGAGTTCCGCCGCCGCGTCGACGACGTCGACCGAAATAGCCTCGTCATCCTCGTCGATTGTACCATCCGCGTTGACGGATCCCGCCTCCGTGAGCGCGCCTTCGAGTGCTTCCTCTCCCAGAACATTGACCCGATCGCCAAACTTGTTTCTCAGCGTCGCGACGATGAGACGCTCCGCTCTTCGGTCCGCCTGCGTCTGAGGGTCGAGAGATTTGGCGCCGCCGCCAGATTTGTCGCTCTTGTCGCGAACTCGCCCCAAGGATCCGCCCGCCGCGACGGATCGAACGATGTCTCCAGCCTCGTCAGCGAGTGCCACGCACACACCGAGCAGCTCGGACACGAGTCGTTGCGTTGAAAGTCCTTCCGAGCCGGAATCCATCCTGCCCAAAGCCGTGTTGGCATCAGCCATCTGCCTGTGCAGATGCCACCGACTGCGCTTGTGCATGCCTTGATTGTGAGAGTCGGCGTTTTGTGACAACGTCGCCGGCGTCACAGTTCCCCACATGGCGCCCATAGTGAACCGCGTGTAATCAATCTCGTGCATCAAGAGGTGAAATCCAAGCGTATCCAAGGTGAACGTATCCGCCGCCACGACCGCCTCATGACTCCCACGCGCGCGGAGAGACCCAATCAGCTCGTCGTGGTACAACTCGATGAAACGATCCTTCTCCGCCAACACCTCCCGTGACGCGCTCGTGTAAAAGTAGTAGGCGAGATCGCGCGCCGGTGATCCTGGGCCGCACCACTGGAAATCGATCATCTTAATCCGACCCGTGCCCGCGTCCCTGATGATGTTCGCAGCCTTGAAGTCGCCATGCACCACAGTCTCGGCGCAAGAAGATGACAATCGATGGAACGCGTGAGCATCCCGCCGTAAACTTTTCCCGAGCTCGCCGCGCCTGCACGCGGCAATCAGCTCGTCGGGATCGTCGTTTTGGAAGGCATCGCACAGCGCCTGGAAGTTGCTTTCAATCTTATCCAGGTCGCCTTGGCGCTTATCCAGCGTCCAGTACCCTCCGAGGGGCCAGAACTCTTGCGGCAGAGGCGGTGAATCGGGCAGCCCCCGCCACCACCTAGCGTGGAACCTGGCCAGCATCTTGAGAGCGTCCGTCGCGTCGACTGCGTTCATGCCGAGTGTGCGACTCGGTATCGAGTTTCCGAGGTCCTGAGCGACGATGGTGAACATGTTCCCCGATCCCTCCCCGTCGGCAAGGAGTACGCCGGGAACGTCCTCTCCTCCACCCGTGGCGACCTCATCCCCGAAGTTTTCGATACATCTTCCGGTCTCATCGACGCGCGGGCTCAACGCATAGAACGCACACTCACACGCGTACGATCGCCGCGTCCGCTCTCTATGCTCGTCGTCACGATACACCACCTTGGAGATGTCCACGTGCTTGAATACGAACGAGGCGGCTTCGTCGTCTCGTCGGAGCTTAACGGGAACAACGAACGCATTCGCTTGTTGAATCAGCCTCGACGTATCCACCGCGATGTCCTTCGCGTCGACAGTCTGGAGCTTCGACGCGAGGGTCTCAGCCACAAAGCCGCCAAGAGCATGCATGGTCTCCTCGTCGGACCCGGCCGCGTGCTCCGGGGGCATATCGTTGTGGCGTTCGTTCCGTCGCGTTGTCACTCGTACCCTAACAAGGGCGGTTTTGCTTCGAGCCCGAGATGGCGAATCCTGCGATGGCCCGCGGCGAGCGTTTTTCTGAGGAAGGATCCGGTCTCTCCCGCCACACTACGATACCGCGCGGCAGCTGACGCCGCACGCTGCTGGACCTCGCATCAACATCAGGGCGCAGGCATTCACCGCGATGGCCCGAGAAGCCTTCGCTTCGGGTGCGAGGGCGATGGGTCCAGACCCCAACGACCCGTTCGAGATACTCGGCATCGGGCGAGGATCCCGAAAGATGGCGCCCGAAGATCTGCGAGCCGCGTTCCGACAGCGCGCGAAGGAGGCGCATCCGGACAAGGGTGGCGACGCGAATTCGTTCCATAGGCTCAAGAAAGCGCTCGATGACGCCCTCGCGGAGCTGAGCGCGACGGTGAGCGCCAAAGGGTCAGCCCCGCAGTACGACTGGCGCCGAGGTAAGACTCAAAACGCCCGTCCGCCTCCCACTAGAGAGAGACCGCCGGTGCAGCGTGAACGCCCCGCCGCACCCGTCCCGTCGCGAGACGAAACTCCGGTGGATGCGCGGCAACCTCGGCATCGCTCCGAAATTCCAAATCCGCGCCTGGTGCTCTCCGGAGGCCAGAAGGACGGCGCGTCGTGTCCCGTCATCTCGGTTGCGACATCGCCGGGTGGCGCGTTGGTCGCCACCGCGTCTCTCGGTGGCGGCGTGCGGCTGTTCGACTCGCGTACGGGGATGATGCTGGGTGCGTACACGCGTGACGAGGCAGGCGGCTCGTCATCGGAAGGAAGGAAGAAAGTACGCGGCGCCATCGGGGTCTGGTTCGGACCGTGCGGGATGCCACTCATCGCCGCGTTTGGCGACGGGTCCCTCGTCGCGTGGAGAATCAACTGCGACGAATCGAGGTCTCTCGACGCCCCGCTACACCTCGTCGGACACACGCACCGGGTCACCGCCGCGTGCTTCGCGGACTCGAACGTTCTGTGCACCGCGTCAGCGGACTCCACCGCGCGGGTCTGGGACCTGGCTGAGATGTGGAACTCGGGAGACCAGCCAGTGACCAGCGTCGAACTCAGCGGCCACGACGGGCCGCTGACGTGTTGCGCCGTGTCCAGCGGAGACGACGGCTGCGAAAAGCTTCTGGCGACGTGCGACACGCGCGGTACATTCTGCGTGTGGTCCATGGCGCCCGGTTTCAAGAAGCTATACCGCGTCCGATGGAACGGTGGCGGCGGCCAAAACACGGACGGATTCGATGACGGCATCGTTAAGTGCCTGTGGATGCCCAGCGATTCCGACGGCGAATATTTGGCGACGGCGCACGTCATGCCAGAGCGGGACACCAGTAGGGTTCTGGTGTGGCGCGTTCCCCCGCTGGAACTCAGAGGACGCAAAGACGGAGATATCAAGGCGTACACGAGGGAACTTCCCGGAAATGGAAGCTCTTTCGTCGGCAGAATCACGGACATGGTCTTAGCCGCCACGCCGCCAAAGTCGCCGAATTCGCCTCTCGCTTCGTCGTCGGCTTCATCTTCATCCGATTCCGACGACGACGGTTTCCTCGACGACGGTGTCCTCGTCCTGAGCGGATCGGGCGGTTGGATCAAAGGCGCGACGTGCATGGACGGTAAGAAGATGTCGTCGTTGTGGACCCTCACCGACGAGCACTCGACGCGTGGGTCGATGCACGCGGTCCACCGGGTCGCGGCGTCACCATCCGGCGGTTTGTTCGCATCCGGAGGAGAGGACGGCACGGTGCGTGTCTGGGAAACTGAGGATGCCACGTCAGTGCAAACGTTCGGACACATCTCGGAAGGAAGAGGGAGGGTATGGTCGCTGGCATGGAGCGAGGACGAATCGTTCTTGGTCGTCGGCTACGCAGGCGGAACCGCGGCTGTGTGGAGCGTGAAACCCTGAAACGACGTCCTCGAGGTCTTTTGCTCGCATTCTTTCTTGCGTCTTTCCGGGCTACCACTCTTATAGACTACTAAACCAATCCCTTAAGATTATCACATGATATCGGCCATCTTGGTGTACACGAAGATCTGGTCGCTGTTTTCACCCACCCGCACGATCCGCACGGCGTCGTCCACGAACGAGACGACCGCCTCCGCCTCCACAGCGCCGCCCGCCACCGAGCTCATCAGCTCGGAGGTTGGCACCACGATCTGGTCCAGTATGGCGCCGCCCACGTTGCTGTTCCGAACGCGGGTCGTCCTCGGGGTGACCACGAGGGTATCTCCGGCACCGCCCGGCTTGACGGTGATGTTGGCGGTTGAGACCACCACGCCGCTGACGCCGGATGCCATCGCGAAGAACGGGTCGAAGATTTTCATCTCCACCTCGCTCACCATCTCCTCGCTCTCGAGGCTGATCGTCTGGGAGATGACACCGAAGGGTCCACGCGTACCCGCGACGGGCAGACCCGCGGTGAACTTGAACAGCTGCGACGCGAGATCCTCACCGCCCGGGAGCATCTTTTGGAACCCCCAGAAGAACGGCGACGACCTGAACGCCTCGACGGATGCGTACACCAGCGCCCACTCGCCGTCGATGTTCCTCGCGGGCTCCTCGGTGGGGTTCATGAACTCGAGCTCGGTGATGATATCCTCCATGGTCGCCTTGGCATCGCGGCTCGCCTGCTGGCCACGGCTGGAAGCCGCGGCGAGGCCGAGAAGCTTGCGGATGAGCCTCGATCGCTCCTCGGCGTCGGGATCTTCCGCGTCAACCTCCTCGGGGGCGGGAGGGGGCGGCGCGGGAGCCTCAGCCTTCGGCTCCTCCTTCTTTGGGGACGTAGCCTCGGGCTGTATGGACGCCGCCTCGGGCTCGGAAACCACCTTCTTTGGGGTGTCCTTCATGAGGTCCTCCTTGGTGAACGTCATGGGCTCAGCGCTCGAGCCGTCGTTCTCGTCCACGCTGAGCGCGCGAGGCGTCACGAGCGAAGCCGAGCGAGCGGATCGGGGCTTGGCGGCGATGGTCGGCGCGATCGCCGCTCGCCGGGTGGAGAGCGGGACGCGGGAGGACGCGTTGGGACGCACATGCGCGCGGGTGGACGCGACGAGCGCCATGCCTGGAGGAGGACGCGTGTCTTGTTCTGTGGCCGAGTTCTGTGAGCCACCAGATCGAGCGTCAAGATCTCGCGCGCCAAGCTCGCGCCGGTTGAGAGCCCGATTTCGGCTCCCTCCTCACGCGGGTGCCCAAAACCCAGATCTCGGGGGTAACATCGCCATAGCGGATACGCCAAAAGAGCGTGGATCATGAAGCTCGTGGTGGCGACGCAGGATGACCAGATCGTGAACGTGGAGGTGGACCCCGGCACGGAGGTCGAGAACCTCAAGGCGATCCTCCAGGCGGAGACGGACATACCGACGGACGACCAGGTCCTCATGGCGAGTGGGAAAATCATCCAATCCGGGACGCTCTCGGGCAACGGGGTCGGCGACAACGACGTCGTCATGCTCATGAGGAAGCCGCCCGGTGCGGGAGCCGGTGCGGGTGCAGCCGTTTCAGGTGCGAGTAACCCGACCGCGGTGGACCCGAGCGACGGTTCCGCGGTGAACCCGGTGGAGTACATCAGGTACCTCAAAGGAGATCCCGCGCAGCTCGCGCAGATCGCCCGCGTGCTTCCGGAGTTGCACAGCGCGGTCATGAGCGAGAACCAAGCGGAGTTCCAGAAGATCCTGCGCGCTCTTCATCAGAGTAAACTGAAAGAAGAGGCGAGGAAGAAAGCGGAGATTGACCTGCTCAACGCGGACCCTTTCGACATGGAGGCTCAAGCGAAGATCCAGGCGATGATTGACCAGAGCAACGTCAACGAAAACTACGAACAGGCGATGGAGAACACCCCGGAGGCGTTCGGCAGCGTGATCATGCTGTACGTGGACATGGAGGTGAACGGCCACCCCCTCAAGGCTTTCGTCGACAGCGGGGCGCAGATGACGATCATGTCCCTCGGGTGCGCGCAGCGTCTGGGTTTGGAGCGACTCATCGACTCGAGGTGGCAAGGAGTGGCGAAGGGCGTGGGCACGCAGAAGATCATCGGCCGCGTGCACCAGGCGCCCATCAAGGTGGGAAACAAACACCTCGCATGTGCCATCACCGTGCTGGAGAAGGAGCAGGACATGGACTTTTTGCTCGGCCTGGACATGCTCAAGAGGCACCAGTGCTGCATCGACCTGGAAAAGAACGAGCTACGCATCGGCTCCGCGGAGGTTGCGTTGCCTTTCCTGGGCGAGGCTGACCTCCCCGCGTCCGCCAGGCCCCAGAACTTCGAGGAGCAGCCGGCCACTCCCGCGCCCGCCGCCGACTCCGGTGCCGGCGCCGCCCCCGCGGCGGCGGCTGGAGGTGACGACGCGAAGATTGCCAAACTGATGGAGCTCGGTTTCGCGAAGGAGCAGTGCGAGCAGGCGCTTGGTGCGGCGGGGGGTAACGAGGAGCACGCCGCGGCTATTCTGTTCGGGGGTTGACGACGAGAATCCGCGATTACTTACGGCAATGTAGAAACAATCCGTGTACCTCTTAATAAATGTTACGTTGCCCAACAATCGTGACTCTCATGTTGCCCGTAGATGAGACACCACTTACCGTTGCGCGTCTTCAGTCTGCCCCGGGGCTAGCTCGACGTCGTCGCCACTCGCCCCTCCGGGCGGGACGAACGCCTGCGCGGTGAGCTTGAGCTTGGACACAGCCGCGGCTGCCGCCTCCGCGAGTCCCTTCCCGCGTCCCATGGCGAATCCCTTGGTCCCGTCGGGTCCCTTGGCGTCGACGAACCTGGCGGGCGCGGCGAACTTGGTCCCCGCGGGTCGTTCGCCGTCGGAATCCGTGTTACCTGAATTGTGGAGGTTGGTGGAGCTCCCACCAGGAGTCAGGTTGGTGTTGATGAACTTGGGGCGTTCGGGCTTGGGCGCTTCTTTGGTTCGGATAACCTTGCGCGCGGCGGGTTCCTTGGACGACGCCCCTGGTGCGGGCAGGGAGACGGAATACGTCACCTCGTCACCCTCGGCGAGCGTGACGTTGCCCTCAACCTCGGAGCCGTGGAAGAACACGCGCATGACGCCGCGCTTGGCGGCGTCTTTGCGGGACCTCTTCTCCGTGCCCTCCGACGGACCCCTGAGCTGGACGAGCTTGATCCTACCGTCGCCGCCCGTGCCAACGTCGGAGAGGGTGGAGTGAACCCCGGTGACCTCGATGTACTCCTCCGGTCGCTCCTCGGGCTCCTCGTCGGATTCCGAGTCGTCACCCTGATCCACCCGGTTGACGGCGTCGGGGTCGTCGTGCTCGAGGAACCCGTACGATCCCTGCGACTTGACCGCCGCCACCACACCCTTGAACCTGACCACGGTAACCTCCGTCGCGGACCGTACGTTGGACCGCTTGTCCGTCCTGATCTTGAACGTGATCATGTCGCCCGGTCGCGGGTTGCTCTTAGCATCCTTAAGGCCGCGGCGGTCGTACCTGAGAGCGACTTTACGCTTAGCCGCCGGCTTGACCGCGTCCCCATCCTTCTCCTCACCCTCCTTCTCCTCGGTTACCACCTCTTCGGCAGTTTCGTCCTTACCGTCCTTACCGTCCTTCTTGTCCGCTGCTTTGGCTTGGTGCGGGGGGAAGTCTGTGTCGTCGTCACCAACCTCAAACTCCAACGTGCCGGTGGGCTGCGCGGATCCGCTCTTCTCGTACGACCCTGAGCGGTGACCGAACATGAGCTTATCCCGGCACCAACCCTTGCGTTCAACCTCGGAGACGATCTCGAACACCGCGCTGCCCTTGGGGGCGGGGCTGACCTTCACCGCGAACGTCTGGCGTTCGTTCCTGCCCCCGCCCCGGCCGCCCCGGCCGCCCCCGCCGGACTCCCCTTCCTTGACCATGAACCGAACCTCCTGCCCGACGCTCACCGCGTCCTCGCCCCCTTTGACCTCCGTGAAGTGGAAGAACAAGTCCTGGGTGCGATCGCAGCACTTGATGAACCCGAAGGAAGCCTTCATGATGACCACGACGCCGTATTCGAACCCGTCGTCCGCGCCGGCGTCACCCTGAACTCCACCCTTCTTGCCCCACCGACCGTCGCCGTCGCTCGGGTTGGTTTTGGCGTTGACGGCGGCGATGGCTTCGCGCTCCTCGCGCTCCACCGCCCTGGCGCGGTCCTCCGCCTCCCTCGTGGCGCCCACGTCCGTCGCGGTGGGCTTACCCGACCTACCGTCGTTCCCGTCGCGGAACCAAACCGCGTCGCCGACCCGGAGGTCGTCCTCGCGGGTCGCCCTGTCCAGGTTGGTGTAGTGGAAGAAGAGGCTCGGGGTTCTCCTGCCGCCGGACTCGTCCCCGGACTTGATCGCCTCGAGCCTCGCGCCAATCTTACGGATGAAACCGTACGACTGCGTGAGCTTCTCGACGCGACCGAGCTCGCGACCCTCCGAGTCGGTGACGGCGAACGAAGCGGCGTCGCCCTTCTTGTCGTTCTTGTCGGCGTCTTTTTGTTCCTGGCGCTGGGAGAGCTTGATGCGGTCGGGCCTGCGCCTGCCGTCGAACCTGTTCTCGATGACGTCGAACACGACGGTATCGCCGGGCTTGAGTTTGGGGCACGAGTCGTCCAGGTCCGCACCCTCAAACTCGATGCTCTTCTCCCTCGGCGTCTCACCCGACTTGGAATTCCCGTCTTTTGCGTCGGCGACTGGCGCGGCGGGTGCGCCGCCGAGCGCGGGGAACTCGTCGTCGTTGACAACCTTCGTTCCCCCCGGGGCGTCACCGGGGCTCTGCGGGTACATGAACGAGATCCTCCCGCCGTACGAGTCCATCTTGGTCCGGCCCCGCAGACCCCGTCGCACCGTACCCACCAGACTCGCGTCGACCACGACGGGTCTGCGATCCTCCTCGGACAGCCTCTGCACGTTGAGCGCGTTGGCTTTGCCGTCTTTATCCCTCGGCGCCGCCCCCGGGACCGCCTCGCGCACCACGAACTTGACCTCGTCGTTCACGCGCAGGTCGTCGATGCCGTTCCGCTCCATCACCTCGGAGGCGTGGAAGAACAGATCGGGCCCGTTCCTGCTGAGCAGACGGACGAAGCCGAACGAGTCCCTGACCGTCTTGACCACGCCAAACTCGAAGCCGTCGCGGGTACCTTTGTCGGACGGAGAGCGCGACCTGGGCGCGGGAGCGGGGCGGGGGACCCTGGCGCCACCGCCCATCGAGCCGCGGTCGTAGTCCGGGTCGTCCCGGTCGTCCCTCCTCCCAGATCCGCGAT
>Ga0209425_10006694_pt1 | contig 10994 bp, 10 predicted proteins | sample COG_05_FD_184749 | JGI IMG/M metagenome (GOLD analysis project Ga0209425, IMG submission 184749) | Pelagic Microbial community sample from North Sea - COGITO 998_met_05 (SPAdes) (version 2) | ecosystem: Environmental > Aquatic > Marine > Neritic zone/Coastal water | place: Helgoland, sampling... | reverse complement strand
GCGGTGAGAGAGGGATTCGAACCCTCGAAACGCTATTAACGCTTACACACTTTCCAGGCGTGCTCCTTCAGCCACTCGGACACCTCACCGTAAACTGTTACCGTTTTCTGTTCTCTATACTAAACAGGAGCACGGCGTGCTCGTTGATTCGAACCATGCTAAAGCATGCTTCTCGTCTCTGCGAGACCGCCCTGCGGGCGTCCAAAATGCATTCGCATTTAGTGACTCGCAACACTTAAACGTGTTGCTCGGCCCTTCGGGCCGCCCGCTGTGCGTCCAAAATGCATTCGCATTTTGTCAGCCACTCGGACACCTCACCGTAAACTGTTACCGTTCTCTGTTCTCTAAACTAAACAGGAGCACGGCGTGCTCGTTGATTCGAGATTGCCCTGCGGACACCTCATCTTAGGCGCCGGAACTGTACACAACCAGCCCATCAAAAGCAATCAAGACTGGTGTGTACCGGGATCTTTGCGAGTTTATTTTTTAGGCTTCATCGCCTTCGTAGTCGGAGATCGAGGGGCAGGAACAGATAAGGTTGCGATCACCAAATACATGATCTAGGCGACCTACTGGCGGCCAGTATTTGTTTTCACGCAAGGAGTCGAGTGGATACGCTGCTTGGCTGCGACTGTAGTTGCGTGTCCATTGGTCGGCGCTGACAATTGCGGCTGTATGCGGTGCATGGACCAATGGGTTGTCAGCTAGCTCTAGCTGCCCTGCGGCGACCTGATTAATTTCTTGTTTGATGGCTATCATGGCGTCACAGAAGCGGTCGAGTTCGGCTTTTGATTCACTCTCGGTTGGCTCAATCATTAAAGTGCCAGCAACTGGGAATGACATGGTTGGCGCATGGAAACCATAGTCGATGAGGCGCTTGGCGATGTCGTCGACGCTGATGCCGATATCGTCTTTGATTGAACGCACATCCAAGATACATTCGTGGGCAATGCGGCCTTGCGCGCCGGTATAGAGAATCTCGTAGTCGTCCTGCAAACGGGTGGCGACATAGTTGGCATTAAGGATAGCCATCTCGGTGGCCTGTTTGAGTCCGCTGCGGCCCATCATGCGGATATACATCCAGGTGATTGGTAAGATGCTGGCGCTGCCAAAGGGCGCTGCTGATACCCGCCCTCCTTTGCGCTCTCCTGCCTCTGACTCGCGCGGCATAAAGGGTGCCAAATGCGCGCCGACACCAATCGGCCCAACGCCGGGGCCACCGCCACCGTGAGGAATACAGAAGGTTTTATGCAGGTTGAGGTGTGACACATCGCCGCCAAACTTACCAGGCTGACAAACGCCGACCATGGCATTGAGGTTGGCACCATCAATATAAACCTGTCCGCCGTGCTGATGAACAATGTCGCAGATCTCGCCGATGCGCTCTTCAAACACGCCGTGAGTGGACGGATAGGTAACCATAATCGCCGACAGTTTGGCGGAGTGGATCTCCGCTTTGGCGATCAGATCATCGACATCAACATTGCCCTGCTCATCGCATTTAACCACCACCACTTTCATGCCACACATCTGTGCCGACGCGGGATTGGTGCCGTGGGCTGAACTCGGAATCAAACAGACATCACGCTCTGTGTCGCCACGACTTTCATGATAGCCGCGAATCGCCAACAGTCCGGCGTACTCGCCCTGAGAACCGGCGTTGGGCTGCAGTGACATGGCATCGTAACCGGTGGCAGCACAGAGCATATCTTCTAGCTGGTCGATCATGACCCGATAACCCTGGGTTTGATCGGCTGGAGCAAAGGGGTGCATAGTCGAGAATTCTGGCCAGGTAATGGGCAGCATCTCGGCAGTTGCATTGAGCTTCATGGTGCAGGAACCCAGCGGAATCATCGCGCGATCAAGGGCGATATCCTTGTCTGAGAGCTTACGCAGGTAGCGCAGCATCTCAGTCTCGGAATGATAGCGGTTAAATGTTGGGTGACTTAAGAAGCTATCTGTGCGGATTAAATCGCTGGGCAGCGAATCAATACCGCGCTCGGCTAGATCATCAATATCAATTTGGTGATCGCCAATAAAAATAGTCCACAGCTCGGTAATATCGTCGCGCGTAACGGTTTCGTCCAGTGACACGCCGAGCGTGTTTTCGTCGATGCGACGCAGGTTAATCTCACGCGCTGCGGCTGCCTGCAAGATCTCTTCGGTGCGGCCGCCAGTATTTAGCGTCAGGGTATCGAACCAATGCGTATTGGTCGGTTTAATATTGTGCAGCGCCAAGCCCTGTGCCAATACCGATGTCATCAGATTGACCCGTCGCGCGATGCGCTGCAGCCCATCGGGGCCGTGATAGACCGCATACATGCCGGCGATAACCGCAAGCAGCACCTGAGCGGTACAGATATTGGAGGTCGCCTTTTCACGGCGGATATGCTGCTCGCGGGTTTGTAGCGCCAGACGATAAGCAGGATTGCCATTGGCGTCCTGCGAGAGTCCGACGAGCCGTCCGGGCAAGTTGCGTTTAAAGGCTTCGCGGGTGGACATATAGGCGGCGTGAGGCCCGCCAAACCCGAGTGGCACACCAAAGCGCTGGGTTGAACCAATGGCGACATCTGCGCCTAAGGAGCCGGGGGACTCCAGTAGCACCAGACTGAGAATATCGGCGGCCATCACCACCAGCGCGCCCTGCTGCTGTACTTGCTCAATCACCTCGCGGAAATTGCGGATCTCGCCGCTGGCGCCGGGATATTGCAGCAGTGCGCCAAACAGATCCTCGGGCAACTGGTCGGGACTGCCGACAAGCACGTCGATACCAACCGGTTCGGCGCGGGTTTTAATAATTTCAATGGTTTGCGGCAGGCAGTCACTGTCGACAAAAAAGCGCAGCGACTTTGACTTTGACATGCGCTGACAGAGAGACATCGCCTCTGCCGCAGCGGTGCCTTCGTCGAGCATTGAGGCGTTGGACATCTCCATGCCGGTGAGGTCGGTGATCATGGTCTGGAAGTTGATCAATGCTTCCAAGCGGCCCTGGGAAATCTCTGGCTGATAAGGGGTATAGGCGGTATACCAAGCAGGATTTTCGAGAATATTGCGCTGCACCACATTTGGCGTGATGGTGTTGTAATAACCCTGACCAATAAAGCTGCGAAAGACTTTATTCTGCGCAGCAATGTCACGCAATTCAGCTAATGCCTGCGCTTCGCTGCAGCCATCAACAATATCTAAAGCCTGGGTCATGGCGATCGCTTCGGGCACTACCTCACTGGTCAATTGTTGCAGACTGCCGCAACCTAGCGAGGCGAGCATTTGCTGCTGATCATCAGAGCTGGGGCCAATATGTCGAGCGATAAATTCAGCCGCATTTTCCAAATCAGTCAACGTGCGTGTCTTCTGTAACATCTTATTGTTCTCCATACGGTATGGCCGTTAGATCAGTCGTTAAGGGTTAGCCGCGAAAGTAGCGCTGCTCAACCAAAGGCATTTTGGTCACTGTTATTGGCCGCGCCACACCGCGAACCAACGCATTGAGTTTGCTGCCAACGGCGGCCAATTCGCTGGCCACATAACCCATGGCAATTGGCGCTTGCAGAGTCGGCCCAAAGCCGCCACTGGTAATTACACCGACCACATTGCCGGCATCATCGACAATCTCGGCACCCTCGCGCACCGGCGCGCGGCCATCAACCAAAAAGCCAACACGTTTCTTGGTTACACCATTGGCGATCTGCGCGAGAATGGTTTCTGCACCCAAAAAGCCACCGGCTTTGGCGCCATCGGCGCGGCGTGATTGACTGATGCTCCAGATAATGCCCGCTTCAACTGGTGAGGTCTGTTCATTCATATCGTGACCGTAGAGGCACAGTCCCGCTTCAAGACGCAGAGAATCGCGTGCGCCGAGACCAATCCAGTTAACCAACTCATAGCTGAGTAGCTTGTCGGCAAGTTTGTGTGCATCGCTGGGGGCGACGGAAATTTCAAAGCCATCTTCTCCGGTATAACCAGAGCGCGTGATATAGCAATCAATGCCATCGATATGGCTATGACAGCCATGCATAAATACTAGCTTATTCGCCTCTGCTGACAACTCAGCCATAATCTCGGTGGCGCGCAAACCCTGCAGTGCCAGCAGGCCCTGCTCACCCAGATAGCGAATATCAAATCCGGGCAGGTGGCTGCGGATATGTTCAAGATCCTGCATTTTGCAACCGGCATTGACGACTAGAAAAAAGGTATTCTCCGCCCAGCGGGTGACAATCAAGTCATCCATCACACCGCCCTGTTCGTTGGTTAACGTCGCGTAGGTCTGTTGATTAATCGCTAGGGAATCAAGGTCAACCGGCATCAGTTTCTCCAGCGCCTGGGCAGCCCCTTCGCCTTCGACAATAATCTGCCCCATATGCGAGACATCAAACAGACCGGCGTTATCTCTACAGTGCAGGTGCTCTTGCATAATGCCGCTGCTGTATTGCACAGGCATCAGGTAGCCTGCAAAGGGCACCATTTTGCCGCCGGCAGCCAGGTGATAGTCGTAGAAAATAGTTTTTTGAGCTTCAGTATCTGTCGACATAGGTCTCAATCTTATGAGTGAAAAAAGTCATGCGCCGAGATTAATTTACATTGGCAATAAAGTGTAAAAACCGCTTTTGCACGACCATTTTATGCTCAGAGCGATAATTTGTTAAATTAATAGATATAATGTACGTATTAATAAAACAAATGCACAAGCGGTGTATATAAAAAGCTCAACCCTGAACTAACTCTGTTTTGGAGACCCGAACAATGAAAAACTTGCCGATGGATTTGCTGCGAGCGTTTGTATCAGTGGCGCAATTAGGCAGCTTTACCCGAGCAGGTGAATTACTCGGTCGTTCACAACCCGCTGTCAGCCTGCAGCTGCAGCGTTTGGAAGAGCTAGTTGGCGAAGCATTACTGGTGCGCAATGGAAAGAGCCTGGAGCTCAGCGACGCGGGCGAAGACCTGTATGGCTATGCCGAGCAGATACTGGCTCTCAATGACCTGGCGATTAGTCAGCTCTCCAAGAGCACGGTGGAAGGTAAAATTCGACTCGGTATTCCCAGTGAGTTTGCCACGGTGCTGATGCCGAAAATCGTCAGCCGTTTCGCTAAGGCGTACCCCAATGTTACTCTGGAAGTAAACTGTGAGCTGAGTAAAAGCCTGTTGTCGAAATCCGGCAAGGCAACGCACGACCTGATTCTTGCACTTGAGGACAACCCCTCCAACACCCACTCTAATCTGCTTAAGACCGATGAATTAGTCTGGGTGGCAAGCGTCGATCAGCAGATGCAAAAAGTCGGCGTAGTGCCGCTTATTGCTGCCGCACAGGGCTGTATTTACCGTCATCGAGCGATCAAGACTCTGGAACAAGTCAAACAGCCATGGCAGATTGTCTACACCATTCCAGATTTAACCGGCATCCAATATGCCATTCAGGAAGGGCTTGGCGTGACGGTGCTGGCAAAGAGCACTGTTCCAGAAAATCTCAAAATCCTGACACCCTCGGCACGCTTTCCCGAGCTCGGCGAAGTGGGCATCAGTTTAATCAGTTCCGCCAGTAACAAAAAAAATGAAGCCGTACACCTGCTTGTTGAATTTATTAAAGCGAGTTTAGTTTAGCGCGTTGGCACAGATTGTAGAGATTTCCAAAACTGGTAGGGATAATCTTCCGCTACCTGTGCTGGAATTCGTTCCAGACCGCAGTGTTCAAAGAAACCAACCGACACCCGTTCGGCTTTAATGAGCAGGCCATCGAGCAGCGGATCGGCCTGCGCCACACGTTTTGCAACCTCAGCCATAAGGATTTGGCCAATGCCGCTGCCCTGAGCAGTTGGCGTGACAAACAAACCGTGCAATAGATTCGCCCTACCCTTATTGAGCATTAACCGGCTGGTTGTATCCCATGCTGCGACAGCGACAATCTCGTGGTTATCACGCCACACGATAGTCTGGAAAAACGTTAGGTCATCAGCGTTATAACAGAGCACCGGAATAATCAGCCGCTTAGCGCGCTCGGTCATCGGCCAGGCCATTACCGCATCGGTAATAACACGATTGATCGCCGATTGATCAGAGACACTGGCAGTTTGGATAGTCATGCTCGTTAATTGCAGCCTTTGGGATGGGAAAACTAGGTTTCAAGCGGACAGGCAATAATCGAAAAGCGCTCAGTGTCCGCCAATAAATTCGCCACTGCTGTCAGTTCATTGGACTCATCGCAGAAGTGCACAAAGTGGAAATAGCTCGCATTAAAGCCATTGTTGGTCGCCGGATTCCCGGGCGAGTACAAATTAAACGACAGCGCCCCAGCAAGGGTGTCCATAAAACTTGCCCCGAGAGCCAATGCGTTGCTCTGATCATAATCAAGGCTGCCCACTGAGCCGCCACCGAGATCGCAATCACTCAAGGAGATGGTCGCTTCAAACACTTGCAGTGCAGCCTGTAACGCTTCGAGCTCATAGTCAGCAAAAATGGCATCCGGCTCGAGATTGCCCGATAGCGTGCAGCGGCTGCGTTTGTCGTTAAACCCTAGAGCAGCGGGATCTATCGCATTCAAGACACCCTCGGCTGTCACTTCAACCAGTGAAATGCCGCTGGCAATATCGGAATACTCGACGTAGATACCGGGGACAATGGTACCAAAATTAAACACCTCGGCACCTGTTTGAAAGACAAACACGCCATCACCATCGCCATCAAAATTGGCCATGGTAATGCGACTTCCCTCGACAGCAGTCCCGGCAACAGGCAGTGAATAAGTGGTCAATTCTGCTGTTTCAGAGTCAGACTGAACACAGCTGAGATCACCGCTAAAGGTGTCGCCGACGATATCGGCCTGGCCACTGCATAGACCGGTAATTTCTCCCGCCGCAGAGGCATTAGTCAAACTCACGCGCCCATTGCGCGAGACGACCATAACCAGCGTTTCACCGGTCGATGGCGTCGGCAGGACCCAATGGCCGGCAAGAAACGCATTGCTGGTAAACGTAAAGGCTGTCGATATTGAGGCGCCGGAGCCATCTGTAGCACTGATGGTCAGATCATAGACACCCGGCTCTGTGACACCGCCCTGAATCAATCCTGTGGTCGAGTCAATTTCAAGACCGGAACCGCCATCAGACAGTTCAAATGAACGCGTCGCACTATCCAGCTTTTCCGCCGCGGCCGTCAACGTCCAATTGGTCTCATCAGACCAAACGACAGTCTGCCCGGCAAGCGAGATTGAACCATAGTCGGTTGAACCAGAGCCTTCCTGATCAGTGGCAGAGGAACCAGTACTCCCCCCGCCGCCACCGCAGGCAATTAAAAACAGAGTGGTAACCAAGACTAAAACCGGCGCTTTCATAAATAGAACTTTTTTGTATTAAGGCTAATTTAAGTCTGCAAGACAATATCGTTTCGCAGCCAGTAACGTACGTTAACTGCAATCCATGCTGTCATTATCAAATCTAAATTTATTTGGACGAGAGGCTTTGTAAGCTATCTATCTAAACTAGTCATCTAAGCGATCTAGTGACACTATTTGCAAAGATACCATTGTCTTACCTAAAGATACCATTGTCGCGAAGAAACGCACCGACATCAAAATCTGCTGCAAACTGAACACCCAACTCTGTGGCATCGATACCGCGATGGAAGGCGTCCTTTAAAGGCTGGTGATCCATCAGATCGAGAATATTTTGATTGCTGTTCTGAAGCTGCAATCTGGAGTTACCGCTGGTCGCCACTGCTTTAAACCTAGCATACCAGACTTCCCACGATTCACCCCGTGGCGGCTCGCCTGAGGAATGAGAATTAGTGCTACCTGATAATTGCGTACGCTTTTTAAACAGAGCCATAGCACCTACTCGCGCAACAGGGGTTTCCAATAGAGGATACCCAGCAACAAAACACCGATAAGACTTACCATACCAGAGTATCCACGAGCGTGGAGTTTTTTCCGCACCACAAGAAATTCAACTGCGTGGACCGCGAACATAAGAACACCAATCCACAGTACCCACTGCCCTGCATCTGCCGCAATTGGCATAAAAAGATTGACCACAAATACCAGCCAGAAACCCATCAGCAGATATTTGTTCAGTGCTAGAAATTTGTCCATAGTCTGATCTTTCTCTTTGTCGTTATTGTGTAAAGATTCTTATTGTAATAACTCGAAGTCAAATAGTCTCAAACCTGATGCGACTATGCAAACCTTAAAAGGCCCCAAAATTGGGGCACTGATAATATTCAGTGGCCTGCAAATAGCGGTGCTAGACTATTATTTATGACATGGAAAGCATTTATCTACCCTTCGCCAAAGTTGCAGGAGCTCTATAGACTGGCTCTCTGTATCAGCGGTGTGACTATTCTGCTTGGCGCTTGGCGCGATATCGGTTACCACTCGGGGCTTCTGGCTATCCTCCCGGCCCTGTTTCTCTACCAGTTTGGCAGCTACTTTACGGTTAGCACCGCGCTAGCCCTTGGCCATCGGCAGCGCCTGTCACTTTTAATGGAGTTCAGCGACGGTCTCATAGCAGGATTATTGATCGCCTTAGTGGACTTTGATCCCGCCGTAACGATGGCACTGGGCGCCGCTTTTCTGATCACCATAGTCGGGGCCATGAAAGCCACCGCGCCACTGGACCTGATTGGCCTGTTTCTCGGCGCCAGTCTCGGCTACTGGCTGTTACCTATTTCGATTGCTCCCTCAGCCTCAGTGCAACTATTGGTTTTCGGTATTAGCTTTGCATACTGCTTACTCAATACTAATATGGCCCGGCACACCCATTTCCTGCTCGCCGAACAGCATGAATCGGTGCTCAGACAAAATGATTGGCTAACCCTGCGCACCTTTCATCTCTCCAAATACCTCTCTCCGGCTCTGCGCAAAGCCATACTCACCGGCAAAGATGTCAAAGCCGGAACTCAGGAGAAAACTCTAACCGTGTTTTTCTCCGATATGGAAGGCTTTACCCGACTCGCTGAAGAGCTCGACCCAGAGCAACTCACCTCGCTACTCAACACCTATTTAACCGAAATGTCTGAGATTGCATTTCGTTTTGGTGGCACCATCGACAAGGTTATCGGCGACTCCATAATGGTCTTTTTTGGCGATCCGGAAAGTCGTGGCGTGCGCTCTGATGCGGTCAGCTGTGTGTCAATGGCACTGGCCATGAAGCACGCCATGACCGAGTTGCAAGCGCGCTGGCGCGCCGAGGGTATTGCCCACCCCCTAGGACTGCGCATGGGTATCAATAGTGGTGTCTGCAAGGTCGGCAACTTTGGCACCGAAAATCGTCTCGACTACACGCTGCTGGGCCGCACGGTCAATCTCGCCAGTCGCCTTGAATGCTCCGCCCAGAGCAATGAAATATTAGTCTCGAAGGATACCTACGACCTGATTAAAGGCACTGTTCACTGCCAGGACAAAGGCAAGATAGTGGTCAAGGGCTTCGCCAACCCAATCAGTGTTTTTAGCGTCACAGACCTACATAAAAACATTGCCAGCAAAAAGGCGATCGAGCAAAAAGCCTTGGCTTAACAGCTCAGCCATTCTGCGCCGTGTTCCTTTCCTCCCCTGCTATTAGTACGCGCTCCGAAAGAGAAAAAGGCACTTATATCAACTAACGGATAAGTTAGGTACCGATCTTAAACAGGTCTGTTTATCTATCCCTGCATAAAACTTGATGGCTAAAAACATCCTTCCTATAGTTCAATCAAACTTCGGGACATAAAACTGTGGCCGCGAAACAAATCGGTGGAATGGTGATGGAGATACAGGGAAGCCCTATTTCTGTTTTTATGAGCAGTAGTCTGGCAAGGCTTAAAATTAAGAATCCTAGATCTCATTATTGTCCCGATAATAATTATTATCAGGCCAAGGGCCCTATAAACAGACTGTTATGAGCCATAGAGGTATCGAAATGGAATTCAGGAATTGTGAGAGCTCGGACATTAGTGGGTGTGCAAATATTCTCAGAGAAGCTTATGCTCAGCCGCCATACAATGAAGAATGGGACTTATCACATGCACAGCAGTATCTAGAGAGATTCTATGGTTTTGATCCTTCGTTATGCTTTGTTGCCATAAATAAAAATACAATCGTAGGAGCCATTTTCGCCTACAGTTATCCTTGGCATGGAAAAGAAAGCTGCTACATACAAGAAATATTCATTAGTCCCGCACGCCAGCGTATGAGTATAGGCAAAAAACTCATTAACAAACTGTCCGCATCGAAAGGTACGGGCGCCACATGGCTTGTGGCAAACAAGCACGCACATGCCATTGAGTTTTATAAGTCACTTGGCTTTTCAAATAGCGGGCCTTATAACTTCTATGCTGGCAATGTATAAAGCTCATAACAAGCAAAGGCGACGGGTACACCGCTGCGTAAAGCGTAAAAAGCAATGAGTCTGACCCTAATTATCCCGCGCTTGCTGTGGGCGTTAACTGTCCCAAAAGGAAAATATGAGCATCGAATATAAAATTAATGAGCCAGTAACTACTGATGAGTTTATTGAGTTATTAAATAATTCAACTCTAGGCGAGCGTCGGCCTGTCGAAGACAGAGCGTGCATGGAAGGTATGATTTCAAATAGCAATCTAACTGTCAGCGCATGGAACGGTGATAAACTGATTGGAATTTCACGCTCAGTAACCGATTTTCATTATGCTTGCTATCTATCCGATCTAGCAGTAAGCAAAGATTACCAGAATTTAGGCATAGGCAAGGAGTTGCAAATCCTTACCCAAAAACAATTAGGCCCCAAGTGCAAACTAATACTTTTAGCTGCGCCAGCAGCTAATGCTTATTATGAGCACATTGGATTTACAAACAACGGGCGTTGTTGGGTGTTAGAGCGTGAAAATAGCATCAGCAGTTAACAAGGCTGTCCACCGGACAAAGAATTAGGGTCAAACTCGAATTGAATGAAGGCTACAGTTATTGCTGTATAAAAATTCGATTCTGCCCCTAATTACCCGCCAAAAACCCAACCCTAAACGGCTTTTTTAGCAAACATTGCCTCTAGCTCTTC
>Ga0209425_10006690_pt1 | contig 10998 bp, 5 predicted proteins | sample COG_05_FD_184749 | JGI IMG/M metagenome (GOLD analysis project Ga0209425, IMG submission 184749) | Pelagic Microbial community sample from North Sea - COGITO 998_met_05 (SPAdes) (version 2) | ecosystem: Environmental > Aquatic > Marine > Neritic zone/Coastal water | place: Helgoland, sampling... | reverse complement strand
AAGAAGAAGAAGAAGGAGTAGGAGGAAAAGACGACGACACGAATGATTTTGATGGCAAAGAACTCGCGTCAGAGTTACTCAGAATCATCTCCTCGGATTTCTCTTTAAACGAGCTGGCGTTTGTGCCTCCGTGGAAGCATTTGAGAGAGTTGTTAGGGGAAAAGTTTGCCGACGATGAAGAAGACGAAAACGACCGAAAGCGGTTAAAGTTGTTTTATCGCTCGTTTTGCGTCCGAGAACATAAACTGGCGATTAACGCGCACGTTATAGTGCCCGTATTAAACTACGTGTATTCTCAGTTGAGGAGGAAAAAGGACGAAAAGAATGACGATGATGCCTTCTTGGATGATGATTTGAAAGTACTTTTATGCGTGCTCACTGGCGACAGTTTATCCGGTTGGAACGTGAGAAAAAGAAGAGTCTTGGAAGCGTTGGAAAAGGACGGTGACACGACGAGTGATGATCAAGAGAAGAATAGGATGAAAGAGATGGAACGAGAAATGATGTTTGCCACGTTCGTACAAACAAAGTTTCCAAAGTCCACGGCGGCGTTTGCGCACAGAAGGTGGGTGATTATGACGTGTTGTTTTCACGGCGGCGGCGCGGAGAGAAGGAATCACCTAATACCAAGAAACGCGCGAAGGGATACGACGATGTTATCATTATTGTTATTAAATAATGTATACGAACGAGAAACTCTCGCGTGCGAACAAACGTGTCGACGGAAGCTGAGCAATTACGCCGCGTGGTCGCACAAGTTGTTCGTCTTTGAGCTCGTCCATGTGAAGCAAAACGTGAACGAACCGGATGAGCTCTTGGAACGGGCGAAGAGCGTCTTGCGAGAATCAAAAACAAACATTTCTTCCTCCGATCCGAGCGCGTGGCATTTTCGACGCGCAGTAATTCGCTCAGTTTACGATCGACTACTTCACTACGATGCAGTGAAGAAGAGATTCTTCGATGAAGTGATCGTTGACGAATTCCGTTTCGTGCGCGAAAAGATTGCGGCGTTTCGCGGACGGGAAACGCTATGGCACCATCGTAAAACGGTGTTGGCGCATGTGCTCCTCAAATGCTCCGACGACGACGTTCGAAACGAAATCGTCACGGAGGAAATAGAGTTTGCGATAAATAATAATAATAAGGCAGACGAAATCAAAGTGCGAGACGTGCCGTGGGCGACAAAGTACGAAGACGGGGATGAAGCTCGCCTTCTTGCATCCTTTAGTAAATACGTGTGTACAATATTTAGTCGCTTTTGCAAAAAGTTATAGGTATGAATTAAAGATGATAGCAATATATAGAGAGTGTTAGCGTATTAATATAACAATCGCTTTTTAACGCGCAGCCATTTCCCTCGCACCGTCCAGCCACGGGTACTTCTGCGATCGTTCGATTTCAAACTTGTCGATTTGGTCGTTCTTCAACATCGTCAATCCAACGTCGTCCAAGCCATTCAACAAGCAGTGCTTGCGGAACTCGTCAACTTGAAAGGAAATCTTAGAACCATCCGCTCTCGTGATGGTTTGCGCCGCGAGATCGACTTCTAGCTCTTTCATCTCGTTGGCGTCTTGCATCAACGTTCTCACCGTCGGTTCGTCCAAAACAATCGGCAACATGGAGTTCTTGAAGCAGTTGTTGAAAAAGATGTCCGCGAAGGAGGTGGAGATAATGCACCTGATTCCCAAATCGTTGATGGCCCACGGCGCGTGCTCTCGGGAACTGCCGCAACCAAAGTTATCGCCGGCAACTAAGATCGAGGTTCCTTTCCATTCTGGTTTGTTCAAGACGAAGTCCGGTTTTTCCGAGCCGTCGGCGTTAAATCGCATTTCGTAAAACGCGCCAACGCCCAATCCGGTTCGTTTGATGGTTTTCAAAAACTGCTTCGGGATAATCATGTCCGTGTCGATGTTTTGCAAGTCCATCGCAGCGGCTTTACCTTTGAGCGTCGTAAACGTCGGCATACCACTACTACCGCTGCCAGATTTCGCTTGGTCCACTCTCGGTCGCGGCGGCACGATGGATTGGTTTGTCAAAAAGTCCTTGTCGACTTTCTTCGGGACGTCGTCGCCAGTCAAACCGGCACCAGAACCGATTTCTCTGACATCGCACAACTTACCAGTAATGGCCGCGGCAGCAGCCATGGCTGGCGACACCAAGTGCGTTCGGCCGCCGTTCCCTTGACGACCTTCAAAGTTTCTGTTTGAAGTCGAAGCGCATCGTTCACCCGGCAACAACTTATCCGGGTTCATGGCGAGGCACATGGAGCACCCCGGTTCTCTCCAATCAAAACCGGCTTCAATCAGGACGGTGTGCAAACCCTCTGCTTCGGCTTGGTCTTTGACGATACCCGAACCCGGGACCACCATGGCGTACACGGAACTGGCAACTTTCTTGCCTTTGGCCACGGCGGCCACGGCTCTGAGGTCTTCAATTCTCCCGTTCGTGCACGATCCGACGAACACCTTGTCAACCGCAACGTCCTTCATTTTTGTCCCTGGAGTCAAACCCATGTATTCCAACGATCTTCGCATCGCGTTCGCCCTGGATTCGTCAAAATCGTCCGGGTTTGGCACGACGCCGGAAATGCCGACGGTATCTTGCGGCGACGTTCCCCACGTGACGGTCGGTTCAATATCCTTCGCGTCAATAACCACAACCTTATCAAACTTGGCATCCGCATCGGTACCTAACGTTTTCCAGTACGCCACCGCCTTCTCCCAAGTCTCACCACTCGGCGCCATCGGTCTGCCTTTCAAGTATTCGTAGGTGATCTCATCCGGCGCGATCATTCCGGCTCTCGCGCCAGCTTCAATCGCCATGTTGCAAATACTCATTCTCGCTTCCATGGACAACTCACGAATGGCTTCGCCAGAAAACTCGATGACAGACCCGTTACCCCCGGCGGTACCAATCTTTCCAATCACGTGCAAGATCAAATCTTTGGAGGTGACGCCATCCATCAACTTGCCGTCGATTCTCACGTTCATATTCATGCTCGGCTTTTGCAACAACGTTTGCGTGGCCAACACGTGTTCGACTTCACTCGTCCCGATACCAAACGCTAACGCACCAAACGCACCGTGCGTGGCCGTGTGGGAATCCCCGCACACGACTGTGGTCCCCGGCAACGTAAAGCCTTGTTCCGGCCCGATGATGTGCACGATTCCTTGTCTCTTGTCTTCCATCCCGAAATACGTGATGCCAAAGTCCTTCACGTTCTCCTCCATCTGCACCACTTGCACTCTCGATTCCATCTCCGTGATGAACGTTTCCACGCTTTCAAACTTCGATCGGTCCGAAGTCGGGACGTTGTGATCCACCGTCGCCAACGTGTTGTCCGGTCTTCTCACGTTTCTCCCGGCTAAACGCAAAGCCTCGAACGCTTGCGGCGACGTGACTTCGTGCACCATGTGTCTGTCGATGAACACTAACTTTGTCCCGTTATCTTCCGTGGCAATCGTGTGATCGCGGACAATTTTGTCGTACATGGTCATGCCAGCCTTCGGGGAGATTGATGAAAACAGAGAAGCGCGGCGATGGGAAGTTGGATGTCTTCCAATTTTAATCGCCGCCAACACAGATTTCTTTTTTCCACTACTCGTCATCGTCGAGGAAGAAGAAGACAAAGAAGAAGATCTTTTTTGCGAGGAGGAGGAGGACAATCCACTGTGGACAGAAACAGGACGAGAAGAATTCATCATCGCGTCGTTTGGATGTGTGTATAAATGCGACAGTAAAGTAGTTTTCTTCTTAACGATAAAAAGATCGCCGCTCTTTGTGTTTGCGCTTTAATTATTATGAAGAAGTCGTTCGTCGTTTTAGGAGGAAATTTTTTGTTTCTTTCTCGCGAGCTAAAAAAAAAATATCTGAGAGGCCAGATCTCACAAAAACACAAGAGAGACAGAGACAAGCTTTTATATACAAATTTATATCACAAACATCGACTATTATATACAGAGAAGAAGACAACAGACACAAATAATACAAAATTAAAAAGGCCCGACGCTTTCAAACTCGATGAATTCCACCGGTTCGTCACCGATGACGCGAGCTTCGTGCCCTGCTTCGCACAAGTAGCACATACCCGCCTTGGCGACGGTTTCCGTTCCGGTTTCGACGTCGGTCATTCCAAACGTACCGGATTTAATAAAGCCGACGTGCCTGGCGGGACACGCGGTGAGATGTTGTTTATCTTCCGGTAACAACGCTTTCGCCCCAGTGGCCCAGGTCCATCCAGGCTGAAGGTAACACACCATGCCTTTCGCTTGTTTGTTACCGAGAAAGCACACGCACGCTTTCCCGTTTTTCATCTCTTTGGTCGTGACGTTCGGGTCGTCGAACCGTTTCACGTCGAACGACGCGTTGTTTTCCTTCGCTTCTTCGGAAGTGTCGCCGATCATGTACGTGGACGCGCCTCCGGCCGAAGCGGCGCCTTCGACTTTCGAGACGATTTCAAACGCTTCCACGTCCGATTTCGTTTCCGTGAAAATGTGTCCCGGTTCAATCAAGTAAGAGTCGCCTTCTTTTATGTCAAACTTCGTCCCATCGTCCATGACGACGTTCAATTCGCCTTTCACGCAAATACCCACGTGTCTGGTTTGGCACGTGGCCGGCGCGCCCGGGAGGATTCCCATGCAGCTTTTCCAATCCACGCCTTTCGTCACTTCGATTTTCATGCATTGACACGTCCCAAAGTCAACCACTTTGGCGTTCACTTTTGGATCTTCCGCGGAAGGCATTTGCTTCAAAACGGACGGTTCGTCGAACGATTGCGCTTTAATGATCCCCATTCTTAATAAATATTTTTCAAAGTTTTCTTCTTCTTCTTCTTATGTATGTATGTATGTCGCGTGTTCGTGATGAATACTATACCCTTTGTGTGTGTGTGTGTGTGTGTGGTCGAGTTAATTGTGCGCTTAATTGCACAATATTCGTCATTTTATTCTCTTTTTTTGTTCCCTTCCTCCTCTTGTGAGCCTCTCTGTCTTTCCTGATGAGACAAAACGACAGACTCTTCTCCTCTCAAAATCAGTATTAATAACTCTCTCGCTCTTCTCTCTCTCACTCTCTCTCTCTGTTTTCTTCAGACCACACACTTCAGACAACAAAAAAATTGATATCTAAATGATGATGGAGACGTCCTCCTCGTGCAAAGCCCCGGCGATGATGAGGAGTAGTACGTCGCAGACGACGACTCGAGGAGGAGGAAGAAGAGCGAGATCTGCTGATTTTGCGAACCCGGCGCGTCGACAAAACGATATCGATGATGATGATGATTCTAATACGAATAATAAAAGAAAATCCGTGCGCGCGAGGAACTCGAGACGAAACGTCGGGGAGAACGCGAACATCGTGTATTCTTTGGGACCAGAAAAGACATCGAAGGAACCCACGAAAATGTATTATCGACAACAGTGGCCAAACGAGTGCACGGAGATCATATGCGAAGACGGATCGTCGGTGTATTGCTTTTCGTATGGCGGTGGTAAAGGCGTAGGAAGAGCAAACGCGCAGAGTTCAAAAGCAACCGCAAAAGGGGGAGATTTTGTTGTTCAATCATCATCATCAGAAGAAGATTTAAACGCGCGCTTAAACGCAATCACGATGTCCTTTCGCGAGCAAAGAAAAAAGACGACGAGTTTTTCGTCATCATCGGCGACGAAGGAAAACATCACGGAAACGATGATAAACGCGGCGATTCAAGCGTCGGCGAAGAGATCGCAAGAGTATTGCGACGCGTACGCGGAGGAAGCGATGAAAAAGTTACGAGAGGAGGAGGAAAAAGGACCTTCCGCGGCAGTCGCCAAAAAGGAACCAGAGAAGGAAGGCGATATGCAAGGGCGATTGGACGCGATCATTCGCGAACACCGCAAAAAGCAAGAAGAAGTCCTGAAATCGACTGCTTCTGCGTCGTCTTTGACGGAAGTTACGCGCGAGGAGAAGGACGAAGAAGGCGACTTGTACGCTCGGTTGAACGCCATCGCGGAGGAGTTCAGAGCGAAAAGAGGCGAAGCAAGCAAACCAAACTTATCGATTCAAGGTAAGAATGGAGGCATGTCTGGCATGGCGTCGTTTTATTCCGCGCCTGGATACGCTGGATTTTCCTGGGTTGGAGAGGAAGACGTTGAAATGGAAGACGACCACGACCACGACCACGACCATGATAATGATCATGATAATCACGGAGAAGAAACGCGAGGTGACCACTCCGGGCGAGTTGGAAAGACGTCGTTTTACTCCTCGGCTGGTTATGCTTCGTTTGCATACGCCGTTGACGCCGTTTGGGACGTGTTAGTCGTTCCTCCGACCTCCTCCTCCTCCTCCTCCTCCTCGTCCTCGCCAAACGTCACATCGAAAGAGTGGGGTCAGAAAATCGGCGAGAACAACACGATAGTCTCTACCTCTGGTATCGCGTATAAATCAAAACCAGTCACGCAATCATCTTCTAGCATCATAGCTGAATCCGTGAGCAGAGAGCAGACTGCGCAGATTAAAAAAGCATGGAAGCGCGTGGACGCGAGATTTGATTTGCCCGGGCCTCCGAACATGTGGACTCGCATGGACAACGAGGAAAAGTTTTTAGCGATTGCCTTATCCGTTGCAACGTGTATCATTTGCTATCAAAATGCACCGCCAGTTGTGAGAAAACCGGTCCAAGCGGCAACGTCGTCGGTGAAGAAGTTGGCGCATATTTCGCGCTCGACCCAACCTCCGGCTATGCCCATGACGAAGAAAGAGAAGAAAGCTGCACAAAAAGCCGCAGCTGCAAAAAAGAAAGCAAAAGTGGCATCGATTAATCAATCGATCGGAGAGCTTTCCCGTGCTAAGAAACGCGCGGCGAGCATGATACCAGGCGATGATGTAGCTCCGGGACAATTTCTTGCCATCATCCGAGGCGACGGCACCATCGATTACACGTTGCGAAACGTGTTTTTCCTCGTGACATTTTCGTTTTTAGCTCGCATTATTATGAAGCAATACGATCTCAAACCTTTCGGAGCAATTAGCGGAGCAGCGCGCGCCATTGGATCAACCGCGAACGCGCTCGTCAACACGGGATTCAAAGATGAAGAAAAATTCGCGGCCGATAAAGAAGCGATACGAATTGCTGCTGAAATCAAAGCCAAAAAAGCTGCCGAGAGAAAAGCAGAGAAAGAATCGAAACGTCTTTTGAGCAGACAAAAGGATCTCGACGATGCTAAGATTTCCGCCATCGTTGACTCGAAACTGCAAACTATTCGCCGCGAGAACGACGTTCTGTTGAACAAAGTGAGCAAGTTTTTCGAAAACGAAGAAATTGAAATGGTTGCGCAACTCATGAAAGAGAATGACGCCAAGATTGAAGCCGTCGTCGCGCAGGTGAAATATGCAAAAGCCGAGCGAAACGCTTTTAAACGTCTCATGGAGAACGAGATGTACAAGGCGTCTTCCGCTGTCGCAAATAGCACTATCTCCGCCAAGTCGGCATCGGCACCGTCTCTTCCTTCTTTCTCCGGGCAAAAAGACGCCAACTCGGACAACATGGAAGTGAAGCAATTCTACGAGAATAAGATTGAAGAGATTAAGAAGGATGCTGAAATTGCCAAGCACTCGTTCGCGTTCTTCAAGAAAGAATACATCGCCAAAGAAGACGCGATGAAGAAGGACTTTGTCGAGAAGGAAAAGCAAACGGCGCTGGAGGTGAAGCAAAAAATCGACGCTTTATCTCAACAACTGAAAGAAAGCCAAGAAGAGTTTGAGAGAGCGCGTAAAGACGCGGAAATTGCGTTGAAGCTCGCGTTGGAAAACGAAGACAGCGAGCGATTGGAACAACTGGAGAAAGATTTGAAGGCGTCGAAAGAGGCGCTCGCGAAAGAACGAGACACCAACGGAGTCGCGGCGCAAAAGAGAGAGGAAGAAGTGTTGGCCCGGAACAAACTCGAGCTCGACGCGAAACTCGCTGCGCTCGAAGAAGACTTCAAGCAACGAGAAGCAGCCATGAAGTTAAAAGTCGACGCCGCCGAAGCGAAGGCGAAAGAGTTTGAGCGTAAAAACTTTCAAACCGTCTCCGAAATGAAACTACAATCGAACAAAGACGTCAACGACGCTTTATCCTCCGCCCGAGCGAGTTTCGCCAAGGAAAAAGAAGAATTGTTGCGAAAAGTAGAGGAAGAGAGGCTCCAATCGAGATTGGAAGTCCAACGCGAGAAAGAAGCTATTCGACAAAAAAGCGACGAGTTAATCGACGAAATCGCTTTGGAGTTTAGACGCGAAATCGAAACTCGAAGTTCTCGATGATGATGATGCTGATGATGATCCGCGCACGACGACGTTTGTATATTTATATCGTTTTTAATTCAAGTTGTGCTTCTTCAAAACTTCATTTTTATTGTCTAAAACTCCGCTACGTGTGATAATATGACGACGATACTATAAAATGTCCCCGACAAAAGAGAATACGGATGAAGAGCGCACACATTCCAGCAGCGTCTCCTTCTCTTCCCTGCGACTCCTTCCTTCTTCTCCCTCTTCGACGGCTTCGACTCGAATCTTTTTGAATGCCTCCGACTTGCACAGATTGCACGCGCAATGCGGCGAATTCGTTCGCGTGTCGATTGTTGCTGAAAACTCTTCGAGGACATCGCTCCTCGCGATGGCACATCCAAAACGCGAACAAGGATGGCGGCAAGACGGTGGTGCGCTTGACACGCCCGTGAAGCAATCCGGGTTAGCGAGAAGAAGAATAGACGACGACGACGACGACGACGAAGCGGATGAAGAAGCAGTCTTGGACGGCGGCGTTTTCGTCTTTCTGCAAAATCACTCCAAAGAAGACGAATCGTCGAAAGAGGAACATTTTTTCACAGACGCGAAGGAAACGTTAAACGCGTTGCGACAGAGACAGAAGAAGAGGAGCGAGAAGCGCGAGGACGATCGGTGTACGATTGAAGTGCAAACGATGATGTCTGCTTCTCCTTCGGCGGTGGTGAACTGCTCGCGCGTAAGCGTGGAAGTTATGAATGGCAGAGCAAAGAAGGACGGTACGACGAGACGAACGGAAGAGGTGAGAAGAGCGTTGGCGCACAGAGTAGTCTCGGGGAAGTGCACGTTGATGTTTGGAGAAACGGAGGAGAGTTTGGTTTTGAGAGTGCGAGAGTGTGAGCCGTCTTCGTCGAGCGAGGAGCAGTGCTATCGAATAACGCACCGGACGATTATCGATCTTGTGGATGGCGACGGAACAAGCGTCAAGCGTTTAGGGGGTGCGTCTACTTCTTCTACTTCATCTTCGTGGAGCGCGGACGACGAACTCGTGGCGTGCGATGAACTTCTCGGTGCGCTGAGAGAGGCAATCGCGTGGCCTAAACAGTACGAGGGGATTGCAGCCTCGATCGGCGCGTCTTTCCCAAGCGGCGTTTTAATCCACGGTCCTCCCGGGACTGGTAAGACGTCGGCAGTTCGTGCCGCGTGCAGGGAAGCATGTAGTGAAATAGGAATTGATGTTCGGATATTTTCTCTGAGCGCAGGTGATGTATACAATAATGGCGCATACGCCGGCGACGCGGAGAGAAACGTTCGGAACATCTTTCAGAAAGCGAGAGAATTTTGTGGCAGTAGCGCGGGAGGGAACAAAAGATCGATTATTCTGATGGATGATATAGACGCAGTTGCACCGAGACGAACAAAGAATTCTTCACAGCATCAAAACAGGGTAGTTGCACAACTTTTAACGCTCATGGATGGCACAAAGCAATGGGGGCAGTCCCCGGTTGTCGTTGCGACGACAACACGCCCAAATACCATCGATCCAGCGTTGCGAAGACCGGGACGATTTGATCGGGAAATCGAAACATCATTACCGAATACGAGCGAGAGATCACTGATTTTGAAGGTGCATTTGCGGAACGTGCCAATAGATGATACTGAAAACAACTTCGACTTTGAGCGCGACATTGATACGGTCGCGAAAAACTCGAAAGGCTACTCGGGTGCCGATTTACAAAGTCTCTGCCGAGAAGCTGCTATGGTTGCGGTGAAGCGGTGTGCACTGAATACCCAAAACGACAATAATGATGTCAAAGTGCGTTCGAGTGATTTTGTCGAAGCGGCGTCGAAAGTTCGGGCGACAGTAATCCGAAACGTTGCTTCGGTCGCTGATGTCGCTAAAACGAGCTGGGACGATGTCGGAGGATTGTTCGAAGTGAAGAAACGCTTAGTGCGCGCCATCGAATGGCCTTTGAAAAAGAAAAACAGTTTTGAACGATTAGGCATTCAACCAGCAAGAGGTATTTTATTACACGGTCCACCGGGTGGTGGGAAAACGACGTTAGCGCGAGCGGCAGCCACTGCTTCCGGTGCAACCGTGTTCTCGCTTTCTGCCGCAGATGTTTTTTCGATGTACTTGGGCGAAGGTGAAAAAATACTCACGGACGCGTTTTTAAAGGCTCGAAAAGCCTCACCCGCGGTGCTTATTCTAGATGAAATTGATGGCATGTCCGGATCTCGAGGAGGAGGAGAAGGATCTTCTAGTGCCGGTTCTCACGATTCAGCAGCTCGAGTACTCTCAGCCTTACTCACGGAAATGGACGGCTTGAGCAGTATTAACAGTAGTACTAGTAATATGAGCACCAATTCTCCTTCGTCGTCGTCATCATCATCATCAGTTCTAGTCATAGCAACGACGAATCGACTAGATGCTTTAGACCCAGCACTAACGAGACCGGGTAGATTTGATTTAATTTTAGAAGTTGGAGCGTTAAAGACACCGGAGGAACGCCTCGAGGCGTTACACGTCCACGCCAGAGCGGTTTCTTTAGCCGAAGACGTAAATCTCGAAGATGTCTCCGAGCGAACTGAGGGGAAAACTGGCGCAGATTTAAGAGGAATAGTGAGAGAAGCGGCGATGGCCGCGTTGAGAGAAGATATAGGGGCGACGAGCATTCGTCACGCGCATTTTCTCAAGGTACTCAACAAATAGGCATGAAAAGTTTTTTAACAACACAACAAAATAGAAATGTA
>Ga0209425_10006687_pt1 | contig 10999 bp, 17 predicted proteins | sample COG_05_FD_184749 | JGI IMG/M metagenome (GOLD analysis project Ga0209425, IMG submission 184749) | Pelagic Microbial community sample from North Sea - COGITO 998_met_05 (SPAdes) (version 2) | ecosystem: Environmental > Aquatic > Marine > Neritic zone/Coastal water | place: Helgoland, sampling... | reverse complement strand
AGAGTTTTTTCCGAGGAGAGAGATACATAGTCATTCCTTTGTCTGTTTTCTCATTATAACTTATTATGACATACCCAGCAGGATATGTCAATAGCTAATTTGCATTTTTATGCAACTAATTTCACGAATTTATTGAGGAGCTGGCGGGAATCGATCTTACCCTTCATGGACTTACCAAAAGCAGACTTGAGTTTTGCCTTTGAAGCACCCACCAGATCATCACTCAAACCGCCATTTTCAATGGCCATACCCTTGGCAGGAAGAACATACATTTCATCATAACCCTTCGAGTCGATGGCAAGGAACTTATTCTTGTTGATGAACTTGATCTGTTCCATAATCTTCTCCATCGAAAGTTCACGCTGCAACCAGTAGAGAGTGCGTTTGTCAACCCGACCAGATCGGCCAGAACCCGCAATGAAGAAACCGATCAGATTCATATCAGGAACACGAGCTTTAAGGATACGAAGCAATCCATCAGTCATATCAAGGTTATTAACTTCATACGACTTCAAAGTTTTGGGATCAGAAATCATGATTTTACCCCGTAGTCGAGCAATACTTTCAGTGTGTTCACCCGTATGACGATTCAAATAATAATCATAAGTACCCAGCAGATTATTCGATGCACCATCAGTTAAAAAAATCATATTGACCTTCTGAACACCAGTGTCACGCTTGAACTCAGGAACGATTTCCATCATTGCAACGATTGTATCGTCCAGTGGAGTGCTACCCAAGTTAAGAAACGAAGGAAAAACCGCACGATCTATAACACTGCTGGTTTCAGTTTTGTTATAGAATGTAGCAACCATCCAAAGAATTTCCATCATTGCAGTTTCATCTTTAACAGACATTTTGTTAGAGAAGAAATTCAACAGATTGAAATTATTTAGAGCAAGATCACCTGACTTGAAATTGGCCATTGCATCTGAGTAGTATTCATTGACTAGATATTTACAATTGCTGAATGCATAAACTTCAAAAGGAATTTGGATGCGGCGGCAGAACCAAATCAGATTGAAGAGTTGGGACAGAGTATCTTTCAGATTCTCATACATGGAACCACTCCAGTCAAGAACCATAACCATACCGTGATTTGTAGCACCCGGAATGGTAGTCACTTTTTTGAAGAGGTCTTCATTGTATTTGTAAGTGTGCAATCGTCCCATATCGAGCGAACCAGACTTAGAAACAGAAGCACGAGAATACTGATCGGCAGCTTTCTTCATCTCAAATTCTTTAACCATATAACCAACGGTCTTTTTGGAATCATTCTTTAGATCAGCAATCTCTGCTTTCTTTTTATCCATCCACTCAATGCATTCTGATTCGTTATAGTGAGCAACTGCTCGTTCTATAATTTCAGAGAATGGTACAATCAGATCATCTTTGAGAGCAGGAATACGACCATAGGTACGTTCCTTTGCATTCTCATCAATCAACATTTCACCAGCGTTATTCGCATCAGTATCAGTTTCTGCCATCGGCGGGCCACCTCGGCCGGGTGACTTTACACCACCTACTTCAGAATTTTCACTTTCTTCAGCTTTGGCATTGTCAGTAGCGTCATCGTTGCCATTATCACCAGCATCATCAGTAGGAGCATCGTTTTCATCTTCTTCACCTTTATCATCAGCAGGGGCATCACCCTCACCAGTTTCACCATCACCCGACTCATCGTTAGGACCAGACATGGTTTTTTCATCGTCAGACTCTTCCTCTGGAGCATTTTCTGCCATCCAAGCGTAGAGCTCTTCAGAGAGGTTCAGAACGTCATCAGGAGTCTTGGTTTCTGCAACCCGCTTGACCCAGACCTTTTCTTCAGCAGTGAACTCAACCTTCTGCTTCTTGAAGAACAGATTGATACGGTCAATCAAGTTCAACTCAGAAACATCCTTGTCGGCAATACCGAAGAAATCCTTGGCAGTCAGGTCACGATATCCACGATTGAAGACTGCAACAGAGCCGGGATACCGATCCTGTACCATCCGTTCGATACGGGCATCTTCAACAATATTCACGAACGAATGATTGATCTTACGAACCGCAGCAGCCTCTAGCATGTCTAGGGGCGTCCACAGTGCGTGAGCAATCTCATGGCAAACCATCAGGTCATAGATATCTTTTGTCATCTCCTCATCCTTCCAGATGGGCAGACCCAGTTCCCGTGATTTGGGATTGAAATACGCCGTGTCCATCTTCTTGTGAACAACGAAGATATCTTCTTCAGCGAGGAGTTTTGCAAGTGTCGATTTGTTTTTCATCATGTCTTACAGTACCATATGGAAAGGGTTTTGTCAACAGGAAAATGCATTATTTTCCAAATAAATTGAACGCTTTGTCGAGTGCTTTGTTTGCAACAGCACTCCGTGAGTTTTTGTAGTTGATTGATACACAGACGCTGTTCATCAACTCACTGATGTTGGCACTTTTACCAATCACATCTAGTAGTTTGTGTAGGGCATCGTCGCTATCGTAACCATCAGTCTCGTAGTTGCTTTTGCCACGAACTTCTGTCCGATAGCCAGACTTGCTATCAACAATGGTTAGCACATACAAGTCTGTATCACGAGTGAGTTTCAACTTGTATCCCATTATACCTTCCTACTCTTTCTCGAAAAGTTCAACGTATTCTTTGGCAACCTCTTCATCGAACCAAAGACCGGCATGATCCAGACCCATTTCTTTTAGGATTTCCGACTTCATTGCCTTTGTGGCCTTGAACGCTTTGATATCACCCGCAGCACGGAATTTATCAAGGTTCTTATTTACAGCAATCAGCATTTCTTCAAGTGTCATGTCTATTTCCTTATTTATCATCATATCTTACAGTAACATGTGGCGCAGAATAAGTCAAGAAAAAAACGCCCCGTAGGACGTTTTCTCTGATATTTATATAAAGTGTGGTATATTTGTCACTACTATCACAAGCTATAGAAATTTACACCTATCATAATCCTATCCTTACTGCCACCATACACAGCAGAGTGCATTCTACATGTTCGCATGAATATTGCACCAAGAACTTTCCAACTAATGGTAAAGTCTGTAAACTCTTCATTCATCGATAGAGCTAACTTTTCAGCCTCAGAATACCGAAAGTTATGGTAATGTTCTAAAAGGTTTTCTACTTGTAATTTAGTTGGTAATTTCATTTTATTCTCACTTTATACATTGGTGCTTGATTCATCATATGGTACTATGTGCCATTTTTTGTACCCTCTCCTGTAAATTAAAGCTTCTTCTTCGCTATCGAATACAAGAGGTTTATCAGGGTCTTGAGGGTCTGGCACATAATAAATTTCTTTAAAAATACCTTCTTTCTCGCCGAAGAGTGCCATAAGCTTATATTTCGTCATAATATTTTTCTCTTTATAGTGCTGCCACTGCTGCATTGAAAGGCCCTTGATCCACCGCTACCGCATTTTGTAGAGGGGTCAAGTCTTCAGTTGTCCAATAGCCTGTCTTTGCGAGGTAGATATTGATATGTTCAATGTTGCGAGTTAGAGCGCCGTCGTCCGTTGCATGGTCCGCAGGTGCTGCGACGACCATATTAATATGTGCTACGGATGCAAGGCAGCCTGCATACACATGAGCAATCCTTGCTGCTTTCTCTTCGTCTGTCCAACCTTCAAAATCTTTATCTGCATCTGTATCTGACATGTTTCAAATCCTTCTTGTTTAAGTTATTGTATAGTATTTAGTATCAATATCCGTTAGGGATGATAACGTAATGAATCATCAGAACGATACCGACGCTAACGCCGAGACCAATCATCATCTTCATAAAGTCTTTTGTAACAAGTGGAAACACTTGCTTCATCTTTGTATTATGAACCGTTGCGATTGCAAGTTCACGACCAGTCAATAGACCAACAAAGACCCAAGTAGTAGACATTGGAATGTTATTGAGTTCCTTGAAGAAGTATAGAACAACGAAGTATGCTAGGTCAATCAGACAAGCACTTCGAATATACTTAGTCGAAGTCTTTTCAATAACAATCTTCTGAATCTTACCACCACGCTCTCGGAACATCCAGCCAAGCCCAGCAACGAAGATAACGCTAATAACAAGCATCATATCAACAGGAACTTCACGAGGCAAGAACACAGCGATGTTAGCCATATCGTGAGACAACCAAGTCCACCACAGAAGACCTGTAGTACACCACTGAGCGAAACGCCAGTATGGGCGAGACCAGTGATTGCCAATCGACTTTCTTTCGTCAATCGCTCGGCTAATTAGATGCCACAGTAGATACGCTGCTACTGCTGCTACAGCATAACCCATAATCGACTTCATCAACATCTTTTCTAAAACAAAAGTAGATGCAAATGCAGAGAGTACGAGGAATGATGTTGATACTGGAACACCAATACGAGTCAGACATAGTAGAATGGCTGGTGCTACTGCATGATACCATTGTATCTCTTGAAAGGGAATCTTTGTGAGACGTTCATATGAAATGTCTCCTCCATTGATATGCCAACCATACCAGAGAGTTGCAAGCAATACAACTGAGGCAGCACCCCATAGAACTTTCCAATGAAAACGTTCGTTGTTAGAAGCGATCCATGTTCCAAGCGTTTGAACAGAGTCGTTAGCTATAACTGAATAAGCAGCAAAAAGAAATCCGACTGCCATCCAGAGCGTTAGTTGATCCATAATGTATTATTCTCCATAACAAAATGGGGAGGAGACCATTCCCCTCCCCGTGTATATATCTACTTGATTTTCACTTTGCGAGGCTTTTGCTCGTCTGGAATAATATCTTCCAACCAGACTTTGAGCATACCATTTACCATCTCAGCACTCATTACTTCGACGGTTTCAGCAAGCGTGAATTGACGTGTGAACTTTCGTAGACCAATTCCACGATGAATCCACTCTTCGCCATTAGGCTCTTTCGTCTTTACGTCAGACTTGATGGTAAGTGTGGAATCTTTGTGTTCAATATCGATATCCGTTTTGTCAAAGCCCGCCACTGCGATTTCGATGACATACTTATTGTGATCAACCTTTTTAACGTTAAAGGGAGGATACGACTGTTGACTGAATTGTTCTGTGGTAGTTTTGATCCGCTTAATCATATCTTGATAGCCGATGAAATATGGCTGATAGATTGGATCGTTAAAGATGGTTTGTACCATGTTACTTTACTCCTTGTAAGCAAGTTAAGTGTTTAATAAAAAAGCATGAGACCCGTTTGGCATCTCATGCTTATATTTATATCATATTAAATGTGATTTGTCAATCTTTTTTATCGTTTTCCACCAATATTATATTTTGCTACGAGTTCCCATTCACTCTTCTCTTTGTATGGGAGAATTTTAATCTGTGCTAGTGGCGCAATATTGCCTTGTGACTTTTCTGGTTCTACAATCTTAACCAAATCCCACTCTTCAAGCAGGTTAGCAATCGTGTTACGACGCCCTTTATCTTCTTCTGAAAACGAAGAACTCTTACCATCTAGAGTGAAAAGTTCCTTGAAGTGAACGATATAATACTTCCCCTTCTTATGTAGAATATGACAGGATTGATATAGCTTCTTGTCTTTTCTGGATGCAACACCGATACGAGTCAGAGTTTCTTTTACTTTGAGAAACGCTTCTTCGTTACCTAGTTCCACTTCCACTAATGTTTCAACACTCATTTCACGCCACCTTTTTCTTGTTTTTGTTTGATACGTCCTATTTGATCCGCTGATAGAATCTTTAGGTACTGTAGAGCAACCTGTTTATTGCAGCCATAATAACTGGATGTTATATTTATATTTTCATCATCTTCAGGTTTAGACCACTTAGCAAAGCGTTTCCGGCGACGAAGAACGCTATGATAGTAGTCAAACTGCAATTTGTTGTCAAGATGGTGTAGCGTATTCATCTCATTTGCATGCAGTATTGCATCTGGATGATATGAGAGCGCTCTATTAGAGAGAAAGGCGTTGTAATTCTTCTCAGCAAGAGCATCGTTCTCTGTGCCTCGCATGAGGTCTTTCTTTGTGTCTGATACTGCTTTGACGTAATCAAATGGGTTACTCATTTCCAAGTGACCTCAAACATGATAGCAGTGAGAAACGCCATGATGTTGATTTCAGGGTCAGCCGCAAACGAGTGCTTGTATTGATACTCACCAAGAGTAATCACAACGCCTGGAACAGAGTTATCAGACACTTCTTCCCATGCTGTATCATAGAATGCACGGAAGAACTGTGAAGCATCCATATCACTGTTCTCACCAACCCACTTACGAACAGACTGATACTCTTTCGCTTTCATGTGAGTAATGAGTTGTTTGAACGACTCTTGGTTTAGATTTGCTAGTATGCCAGAATCAATACGACCAGTAGAAGCATAACGCTGGCACTCATTGATAACTCTGCGCCAGTCAGGAAAGTGTAGATTGACCAGTTCAGCAACGACTTTGCTTTCAAATTCAACTTCTTCATTTTTGAGAATATCACAGAGTCGATTGAAGAATTTTGCCGCAAGTTTAGCTTTGTCTTTACCTTTAGTTTTAAAATCAATAACCGTACACCGAGAGTGTAATGGTTCAATAACACGGTTCTTGAAATTGCATGTGAGAATGAATCCACAGTTCTTACTAAACTCTTCCATAAAGTTACGAAGAGCAGGCTGAGTTGATTGTGGATTGAGGTAATCAGCCTCGTCAAGGATGACATACTTACGACCTCCCGTAAAAGATACTGATGATGCAAACTGCATGATTTCAGTTCGTAGAGTATCAATGTTACCGTTCATAGAACCATTGATTACAATGTAGTCGGCATTTAGTTGTTCACACAGTGCTTTCGCAACAGTTGTCTTACCAATACCAGCACTGCCAGTCAATAGCAGATTAGGGATATTTTCTTGGTTGACAAACTGCTGAAAAGTCTGCTTTAGTTCGCTTGAGAGTATGGTATCAGAAATCGTCTTAGGACGATACTTCTGTACCCAGAGAAACTCTTCATTCATATCAAAACCTCATCATATAATAAAAATCAAGTATAGCAGAAAAGGGGATGAGTGTCAACCCATCCCCTTAAAGTTTTAGTTCAGAGTAGAGAGGTCAGCGTCAACTACTTCCTCAACAGCAACGTCTTGCACCTCTTCTGAAGGCGCAGCGGGTGGCCCTGCTGCTTCTGCTGCTGCTTGCTGCTTGTCAGCTTCTGCCTGTAGCAGAGCGCCAAACTTTTCACGAAGAGAGCCAACAGCAGTCATTTCTTGACCACGAATAGCGCCACGAGCGCAAACAGTGTCGATGATACGCACAACAGCGTCAATGTCTTGTAGAGTGATTTGGTTATTTTCTTCAGTCATATTATTCTCCAAATGTAGAGTTAGATTCGATTGCAATAAAATACTTTACGTTGTCCGAAACAAAACACGACAATCCTTTTGACGATAGATTGACCGTGTAATCATTCGGCATCAGCTTCAGATTTTCAACTTTCATATACATATTAAAAGTGTCTGATGTTGAACCAACTGTCACGCCATAACGATCAGTAGTTGGATTTTTAGAGTTTACAGCCTCCAATACGATTTCACCATCGACCCCTGCAAAGGCAATCTCTGGCAAACCAAGAACGGAAGCAGCCTTTAGAACAGACTGCAAATCATTCCAAGAAATATCTACCTTCACCTCACAAGGTGGCATAGTGATTTCTTTTTCTGGTGGCTGAAGGATCATGGAAGTGTCTGCAAGAGTGTATTGCACCTTGCGTTTATTTTCCATAATATTGATAGACTTTTCATCAAAGTTTAGCTCTGGCGATTCGAACAACGATACTGTTGCTAGAAAGCGAGATAGATCATAGATACCAGCTTCAGATGAAAAGTCGTCACTACCGCTAACAATTGCCATAATAGTCTTCTGAGGAGAAATTGTACTCAGTGTCGTACCCGGCTTGATAACGATAGAAGGATTGATTGAAGAGAAGTTCTTCAAAACGTCCATAGTATATTCGTTCAGTTGCATTATATAGTTCTCCAATTATTTGCGATTGCGCTTACGAGAAGTGCGAGCATTCTTAGCCTTCTGACGTTCTTTATTTAGTCGAATTTTGTTGCCTTCCTGATAATATTTTTTGTTTGATTCGTCACTTGCAGTAGGAGACGCTTGAATCGCAGCCATCGCACCAAGACTACCACCAAAGATATACGAACCCATATGCTTGAGTTCCATCCAAGGACACATCCACACCTTCATACCAGCCTTACGAACATTCTGACAGAACATATAGTCTTCTGATAGATAGCGCTTCGACTCTGGGTCAATGATACAATCAAAGTAAGCCATAATCTCACGAGAGCCATCAAAAGCATCTGTACGAATGTGGTCGGGTAGATACTTGTATTCTGGATATGCTTCTTCATACTTCTCGAACGTAGAACGAGGAATACACATGAACCCAGTACCAGCTTCTAATACTTCTACTGGTTGGTCAACACGAAACTCGGTGATACCTTTTGCTGGGTTGAACACATAGTCGCCTACAAAGTTCTCAAGAGCAAACGGGTTCTCATCAGCGTGACCCATCTTCACTGCTTTAGCAATCTTCTCCCAAGAGATGGACTTCTTAGGATATGGACCAGTGATGATATCTACGTTCTCTGGGTCTGCTAGTTGTAGTGCCAAAAGAGCGAATACATCGTTCACATGAAAACCAATGTCACTATCAATGAAAATCATATGAGTGCAGTTACTACGCAGGAACTCATCCACACAGTAGTTTCTAGCACGAGTAATAAGAGATTCATTGAAGAGATAGTAGAAGTTTAGGTCAATTCCATACTTGGTGGCAGCCATGCCAAGGTCGTTGGTAGATTTGGTGTACATGCCAGCGCATTGTCCACCGTACATAGGTGTTGCGACGAACACCTTTGCCTTTCGTAGCTCTTCAACTTGGATTTTCAGTTCCATTCACATCTTCCTCACTTGTTGCATATGTTGTATCGTGATTGTGTAGAGCAATAATAGCATAATGAATGACCTTTGTCAAGTCTTTTCGCCAATCTTCTACGCTTCCTTTGTGACCATATCGTTGAGCATACTTCATGATATTACCAATACAGAACCCAGCACCATGACCACTATCTAGAATGAACTCAGTAGCTTGATACTTGTTCTGAGAGTAATGCTGACTGTAGGTAGAGTTCACATACTCTAAGATTTCTGCCAGCAGCTTGTCTTCACTATACTTATACATTACCATATTGGGTACATCACCTTTTTCAAATCTGGTTTCCAATAATTAGGGCCCTTGAGAACCTTACCGTCCTCACGATATATAGGCTTTCCATCTTCACCCAATTTACTCATATTGCTATTATGCACTTCTTCAAAGCATTCGTCAAGATTAATTCCAAAAGAATGTCCAGCACCATAGACAACATAGAGAAGGTCTGTAAGAGCATCAGCGACCTCTACGATATTTTTATCGTCTAATGCTTCACGAAGTTCATGCAGTTCTTCTTCAATTAAGGCATAGCGTAGTTCAGCAACAGAAGACCATTGTGGTTCAGCCTCAACATTTTGACCAAACGCATCCATAAACTCCTCTACTTTTCCAAAGTTAGTCATACATTATTCTCCATAGTTTTCAATAAGTTTCATTCCATAGCTATTCGGTTCAGAAGAAATCTCGACACCGGGCTTGTAACGTAGTTCGTTATTCTTAAAGGGGCTATAATCAACGTAATGATGCCAACGACCATATTTCCAAGAAACACGAGCAACATCTGGATGCATTTTAACTAGCATCTCTGATTTATTCACAGTACCTACAGAATTATATTCCATATTCTTAGCTTTGTCAAGCACTTCTGTACCAATTTCTTTATGATAGAACTCTTCAGTGTTACCACCTTTCACCTTTTGAGTTGCTGCTTTGCCTTGTAGAAATGCGTTGAATTGAATGGTACAATCACCATCCTTTAACACACGGAGAGACAAGTCGGTATCCTCATTGTAGCGACCACGCCAACGATGCTTACATTTATTATCAATAAGCAAACAAGAATAGACACGAGTGTTTGCTAAAAATGCAGGTTTCTTATAATCGTTTGGACTAATAAAAAATCGATACTGAAAGCCAGATACTGGAACATTTTCAAAACGATCTATAAAGTCTTCTGCTGCTTTGAAAATAACACCGCTGCCGACACGAATACGCTTGTTCTTATGCCATCTGTAGAAGTCTGCAATATTATCATCCATCACCCAATGCTTCTCAGCACCAATAGAGATAGCATGGTCCCAGCACCAGTTTCTTGCTCTGCCTGGTCCGTCTCCATGATTGCTGAATGGAGCAACAAGTAATGTCACCCACTCACGAATATTAAATTTATATAGTGCCTTTTCGTAATTTTCTAGGTCTTGTGGCTCAATCGCAATGTAATGTGGTACACCAATCTTAGATAGAGACCTTGACGTAATCATAGATTCGTGCCGACCTTTAGATATGATATACACTGGATGTTCAGGATTAGTCATTCAAAAAATTCTCCAAATTATTACCACGTTTAGAGTATGCTTTGCTCCAGTGGCATCTCCATTTGCCATAACCACGAAAGCCACCAGAGGCTCTTTTTCCGTCTTCATCGTAAATAATTTCAAACAAGCCAGGAAACATTTTCATTATAGTTTCATGGTCTCTTTGAGTGTCTTCAAATGACTGCTCATCCCATAAAACAGATTTTATAGTTTTATTATCAACACTTTTGTTCACAAAACAAAACTCTTGGCTTACTCTGTTGCTAAATCCTCGTGTGAGTAGAGATAGAAGAAATACGATATCTTCGCCAACCTTTACCTCAGTTAGTTTCATCTCAGGCAACACATGAGCAAAGTCTTTGCCGTTAATCCAATATTGACTACCTAAAGATGTATTTTTGGCATACTCTTTGTTTCTAGGAGGATTCTCAGCATGGGAGCATCCACACACAGTAATATCATCTTCTAGCCAAGAAGAATACATCTCAAACATTT
>Ga0209425_10006684_pt1 | contig 11007 bp, 8 predicted proteins | sample COG_05_FD_184749 | JGI IMG/M metagenome (GOLD analysis project Ga0209425, IMG submission 184749) | Pelagic Microbial community sample from North Sea - COGITO 998_met_05 (SPAdes) (version 2) | ecosystem: Environmental > Aquatic > Marine > Neritic zone/Coastal water | place: Helgoland, sampling... | reverse complement strand
GAAAATAGATGTGTGGTTACTCAGCCGTGTGTGACTAATTTGGCCATTACACAAGCTGTTCAAGATAAAGGTTTTTATTATGCTCCAGATCCATCGAGTCAAATAGCGTGCTCAATTGGAGGTAACGTCGCTGAAAACTCAGGTGGGGTTCACTCTTTAAAATATGGAGCAACAACAAATAATTTATTAGGCATCGAAGTAGTTCTTATGGATGGAACAATAACAAGATTTGGCGGCAAGGCTATGGACGCGGAGGGTTATGATTTTCTTGGATTAATGACAGGCTCAGAAGGTTTATTAGGTGTAATAACAGAAGTAACAGTAAAAATTTTAAGAACGCCCGAAGTTGTAAAAGCAGCGTTAATTGGATTTCCAACAATTGAAGATGCTGGAAATTGTGTTGCAGAAATTATTGCTAAAGGATGTATCCCGGCTGGCATGGAAATAATGGATAAAGCTTTAACCAAAGCAACTAATGATTACTCTAAAGCTGGTTATCCGACGGATGCTGAGGGAATGATGATCGTAGAGTTTGATGGCACAGAGCATGAAGTCAATGCATATATAGAAAAAGTAAAAAATATTGCAGAAAAAAATAATTCCTCAAGTTTAAAAATAAGTAAATCTAATGATGAAAGATTAAAATTTTGGGCGGGAAGAAAAGCAGCCTTTCCTGCTTGTGGAGTCTTAGCACCTGACTATATGTGCATGGATGGATCTATACCTAGAGGAAAATTAGCTGAAGTTTTAAACGAGATAACAAGATTATCAAAAAAATATAATTTGCCCGTAGCAAATGCTTTTCATGCAGGAGATGGAAATCTTCATCCTCTAATTATGTTCGACGCTAATGATCCTAAGGAACTTAAAAAATGTGAAGAATTTGGAGCTGATATTTTAAAGTATTGTGTGAAAGTCGGTGGAGCTTTAACTGGAGAACATGGCGTAGGAATTGAAAAAAGAGAATTAATGTGTGAAGCATTTAATGATAAAGATATTCAACAACAGCTTACAATAAAAGTTGCACTAGACCCTAATTCTCTTTTAAATCCTGGAAAGGTATATCCAATTCTTAGAAAGTGCGCTGAGGAAGGAAGGGTTCATGTTCATGGAGGAAAAACAAAATTTCCAGACATTCCAAGATTTTAATCAAAACACTTTTAATCCATCAACCAGAGAAGAGATTGTTGAGATTGTTAAAGATTGTTACAAAAAAAATATCCCACTAGAAATAAACGGTACAAAATCAAAAAAAAAAATTGGAAGGAATTTTCAGTCTGAAAAAACTTTAAGTCTTTCAAAGTATTCCGGGATAATCGAATATAAACCTGAGGAATTATATATAAAAGTAAAGGCAGGAACTCCTGTTAATGATATTGTTGTTGAGTTAGATAAAAATAATCAGCAGCTTGCATTTGAGCCAGTTGATTTTGGATTCTTATTTAAAGGATTAAGCGACGCAGGAACTATCGGTGGAGTAGTTTCAGCAAACTTTGCAGGTCCGCGAAGATTTAAAGTTGGAAGTGCCAGAGATCATTTGTTAGGGTTCCAAGGAGTTAATGGTAAAGGAGAAATTATAAAATCTGGTGGAACAGTAGTTAAAAATGTAACTGGATATGATTTATGTAAACTCCTTTCAGGGTCATTTGGTACGCTAGCAGTTTTAACAGATCTTTCAGTTAAAGTTTTACCTAAGCCTGATAGTAGTAAGACTCTTATAATAAATAATCCTCATTTAAAAAAAGCTATAGAGTATTTAGGAATTGCACTTTCATCATCTACAGATCCATCAGGAGGTGTTTTCTACCCAGAAAAATTTGATAATAATTTTATGTTTAACGATTTAACTCATAAAGGTGCCTTGACTGCAATTAGAATAGAAGGGCCATCAAATTCAGTTGACGAAAGGATTAAACGACTAATTAAAGAATTAAGTCTTCTTGAGAATGAATTTTCTATTTTAGAGTCAGTACAAACAAATATTTTTTGGAATAAAACAAAAAATTTAGAGGTATTTTCAAATAGCAAAAGTAATTTATTGAGAATTGTTGTTCCTGTAAGCGAAACTTTAAATGTAATTCAAAAACTTAAAAACTTCGACGCAAATTACTTTTTGGACTGGGGAGGTAGTCTGATCTGGTTAGAATTAGAACAAGTAAATCTAAAAATACTTAGAGAAATTAAGGGAATCGCTCAAGAACACTCCGGCTATTGTACTTTGATTAAGATTGAGGATGATTTGAAAGCTTCAGCAGATATTTTTACTATTGATCCGATTAAGTATAAAATATCAGAAAAAATTAAAAAAAGTTTTGATCCAAAAAGAATTTTTAACCCGGGTAAAATGTATTCAGGAATATAATGCAAACATCTTTTTCAGATAAACAACTTGAAAATAAAGATAATAAATCGAGCGAGAGCATCGTAAGAAAATGTGTTCATTGTGGAATGTGTAATGCTACGTGTCCTACCTATGGAATAAATGGTGATGAATTAGAAGGGCCTAGAGGAAGGATTTATTTAATAAAAGATATGCTTGAAAATAATAAACCAGCAAACAAGAAGATCGCTCAACATATAGATAGTTGTCTTTCGTGTTACTCATGTATGACTACTTGTCCTTCAGGAGTGAATTACATGCATCTAATAGATCACGGAAGAAATTATGTTGAGGAGACATATAAAAGACCTTTTTTAGATAGAACTTTTAGATCCATTTTATCGTTCGTGCTTCCAAGGCCGAAGGTCTTTTTAATGTTAGCTATAGCTTCAAAAATCATAAAACCTTTCAGTTTTTTATTACCTCAGTTTTTTAAAAATTCACTCAAGTTGATGCCAGATAAGATACCTTCAAAAAAATTGAAAATACAAAAAGTCTATACGCCACAAAGTGGCAAAATAATATCTCGAGTAGCTCTATTAACAGGATGTGTGCAAAGAGTTATTTCACCTGAAATAAATGAATCAACTATTAGATTACTTAATAGACACGATGTGGAAGTAGTTGTAATGCCTGATATTGAATGCTGTGGTTCTCTAAATCATCATTTAGGAAAAAAAGATTTAGCCAAAAGTTCATTTGTGAAAAATATAAAGAGTTGGCACGAAGAATATTTATCTAATGGACTTGATGCAATTATTAGCAACACTTCTGGATGTGGAACAACTCTTAAAGATTATGGTCATATTTTTAAACATGACAAAGAACTTAAAAAGATGGCAAAAAAAATCTCTGAGCTTACAAAAGATGTAACAGAGTATCTGCATGAAAATCTGAAATTAAATTTTAAAAACGGTGAAGAAAAAAAATATAAGATAGCGTATCATTCAGCTTGCTCTATGCAGCATGGTCAAAAAATTCATAGCCAACCTAAAGAATTAATTTCCAATACTGGCAATGAAGTTTTAGAAATTCCTGAAGGTCACTTATGTTGCGGTTCAGCAGGTACTTATAATATTTTACATCAAAAAATGGCAAAATCATTATTAAGAAATAAAGTTAAGAACATAGAAAAAATGTCTCCCGATTTTATTTCAACTGGTAATATCGGATGTATTACACAAATTTCTACAGGCACAAGGATACCAATTATACATACTGTAGAACTTCTGGACTGGTTTACTGGAGGACCAAAACCTAATAAATTACAGAGTCTTTAATTATGAAAAAGGTATTTGTTACACGAAAACTTTTAAAGGAAAACGAAGAAAAGTTAAAAGAATTATTTGACGTGAAGCTTAATTCAGATGACAAAATTTATTCAGCGGCAGAAATTATTGAGGGGTCAAAAAATTTTGATGGTATTTTAAGTTCAGTAACAGACCCAATCAATTCTGATACAATATCTAAGCTATCAAACTCTATAAAAATTATTGCTAATGGTGCAGTGGGTTTTGGAAATATTGATATTAAAGCCGCTCAAGAAAAAGGTATTACTGTAACAAACACACCGGATGTTCTCACTGACGCAACGGCAGATATTCAAATTTTACTTTTATTAGGTGCTTCAAGAAAGGCATACGAAGGAAGAATAGCAGCAGAAACACAAAGCTGGAAATGGTCTTGGGATTTTTTACTAGGTAAGCAAATGTCTAATAAAAGGTTAGGTATTTTAGGCATGGGCAGAATAGGTAGAGCTGTTGCTAAAAGGGCAAAGGCTTTTGGTATGGAAATTCACTATCATAATAGATCTAAATTATCCCCAGATTTAGAGGATGGAGCAATCTATCATAAAACTATTAAAGATCTTTTTGAACAAAGTGAGTTTTTGTCTTTGAATTGTCCAGCCACTCCTGAAACTACAAAAATAATAAATAAAGAGACCCTAAGTTATTTAAAAAAAAATACAGTAATTGGAAACGCAGCTAGAGGAGATATTGTCGATGACGACGCCATGGTAGAGGCAATTAAAAATGGAACAGTTTTTGCATATGGATTAGACGTTTATAATGGTGAACCTAAGATCCATCCTGAATATTTAAAATTGAAAAATATTTTTTTGTTACCTCATTTAGGAAGTGCGACTAAAAGAACGAGATGGGACATGGCTTACCGGGCTACAAAAAATTTGGAAGATTTTTTTTTAGGGAAAAAGCCACAAGATCAGGTAAATTAGCACACCTTTAGATTGAATCTAAAAAATTTACTTTAAAATAATTCTAAAAATATATGGAGACTCTGAAATGAGTTTATGTTTAAATATTTAAGTTAATTAACAACGGAGGACATATGTCAAAAAAAATAAAAGGAGTAAAAACTCCATCAAGACGTAAGTTCTTTAAAGCAGCGGCAGCTACGGGTGCTGCAGCGGCAGCAACTGTTGCAATGCCAAACATTGCATTAGGTGCTCCTCAGACTTTAAAGATGCAAGCGGCTTGGCCGTCAGGCGCTAACATTTTCTTTGAAATGGCTGGCGACTACGCAAAAATGGTAAGCGACATGTCTGGAGGTGAATTAAAAATTGATCTTCAGCCAGTTGGAGCTGTAGTAAAGACTTCGGAAATTGGACAAGCAGTAAGTTCAGGTGTACTTGATATGGGACACTGGGTAACAGCTTATTGGTATGGAAAAAATCCAGCAGCTTCTCTATTCGGTACAGGTCCGTCATACGGAATGTCATCTCAAGAAGTAATGGGATGGATGGAGTATGGTGGAGGTAGAAAACTTTATGATGAAACACTTGCAAAAGTAGGTTTCGATTATATTGGTTTCTTCCATATGCCAATGCCTGCACAGCCTTTTGGATGGTTCAAAAAGAACGTTACAAAAGTATCTGATGTAAAAGGTATGAAGTACAGAACAGTGGGACTAGCTACTAACGTATTAACAGCAATGGGAATGGTTGTAAGACAATTACCAGGTGGTGAAATTCAGCCTGCAATGAAGACAGGTTTAATTGAAGCTGCTGAGTTTAACAACCCAACATCAGACTCTCAGTTTGGTATGCAAGATGTTTCTAAGCATTATCACTTAGGAAGCTTCCACCAATCGCAAGAGATGTTTGAAATTCCAGTTAATAAGAAAACATTCAATGGATTATCGCCTCAACATCAGGCTATTCTAAAGAATGCTGCTTATGCTGCAAATACAGACAACTACTTTAAAGCATTAGTGAGATACTCTGCTGACTTATCTAAATTGATGAACCAGCACAAAGTAAACGTGTATCAAACGTCTGACGCGATCTTAGCTCAACAATTAAAAGGTTGGGATAAAGTAATAGGTGATTTCAATAAGAAAGATCCATTCTTTAAAAAGGTCATAGACTCACAAAAAGCTTATGCTAAGAGAGTTATGAAGTACTTACTCATGAACCAACCTAATTACAAGTTGGCTTACGAGAATGAATTCGGTGCTATAGGCAAAGTAAAAATTTAATTTTTACTTATTAAATTGAAAGGGGGCGTTATTTGGCCCCCTTTTTTTATGGAATAAATCAAAAAATTAGACTAGATTTTAAACTTCTTATGAGAGGGTTTATACATTTTGCAGATACACTAAGCACTTCCGTTGGAAAAGCTTTTTCATGGTGTATCGTTATCTTAATGGGCGGAACTTGCTATGAAGTAGTTATGGCTTACGCTTTTAATGCACCTACTCTTTGGAATTTCGATTTTAGTTTACAAATGTATGGAGCAATTTTTATGATGGCTGGCGCATACACATTATCTACGGAAGCTCACGTAAGAGGAGATGTAATTTACAGATTATTTAAACCTAGAACGCAGGGTTATATAGACTTCGTTTTATATTTTATATTTTTTTTCCCAGGTGTACTTGCATTAACATTTTACGGTTATGAATACGCTTCTTTAGCTTGGAAAATTAAAGAAACAAGTTGGAATAGTCCAGCACAAATACAAATTTATATGGCAAAATCTTTAATACCAGCAGCCGGCATTTTACTAACAATTCAAGGTATCAGCGAAGTTTTTAGATCAATTATATGTATTCAAACAGGTCATTGGCCAGCTAGAATGGTTGTGGCTGAAGAAACAGAAAAAATATTAATGAGAACTTCACAAGACGAGGATCAAAAAGATGTTATTTAGTTTAACTAATCCAGAAATTGCAATCTTGATGATGGGAATATTCCTGTTTGCTGTTTTACTTGGTTTCCCAATTGCATTTACATTAATGGCGATGGGAGTTGGATTTGGTTACTACGCTTACTTTGATCCAACTAGAATGGAACATCTTTTAGATAATAGGATATTTCAATTGTTTGTACAAAACACATATACAGTAATGGATAATACAGTATTAACAGCTGTCCCCTTATTTTTATTTATGGGATACCTAGTTGAAAGAGCAGGAATAGTTTCAAGATTATTTTTTGCAATTAGATTAGCTTCACACGGATTGCCAGCTTCTATGGCTGTCGCTGCTCTTATAACTTGTACATTATTTTCTACAGCAACAGGGATTATAGGTGCGGTAGTAACTTTAATGGGCTTATTAGCATGGCCAGCAATGGTCAAAGCAGGTTATGATAAGAAATTTGCATCAGGGGTAATATGTTCTGGAGGATGTTTAGGAATTTTAATACCACCAAGCATTATGTTAATCGTTTACTCAGTTATTGCACAATTGTCTCCGCTAAGGTTATTTGCTGCAGCAATTTTTCCGGGATTACTACTTGCGGGCTTATATATAATGTATGCAATTACTTTGGCTTATTTTAATCCATCAATTGCACCAAAGCCTCCTAAAGAGGATATTCCGCCAAGATCTGTAATAATAAAAGAAGTAATCGTTTCATTCTTACCTTTGTTCTCTTTGATAATGTTAGTTTTAGGAACTATTTTGGGCGGATTAGCAACACCAGCTGAAGCAGCAGCTGTCGGAGCATTTGGAGCTTTAGTGCTTTCATATTTTTATAAAACGCTTAAATGGAAAAATTTTAAAGAGTCAGTTTTTTTAACAGCTAAAACCACTGCGATGATAATGTGGTTATTTATTGGATCCTGGACTTTTGCTTCAGTGTTTTCTTATCTGGGCGGTCATGAAGTTTTTGAACATTTTTTTAAATCAATGAACCTACAGCCCTGGCAATTTTTAGTTATAACTCAAATAATTATTTTTTTACTAGGTTGGCCTTTAGAATGGACTGAAATATTAATCATATTTGTCCCAATATTCTTACCTTTGGTTGCTTTTTTTGAGGTTAATCCTTACTTTTTTGCAATGTTAATTGCTTTAAACTTGCAGACATCTTTTTTAACACCCCCCATGGCTATGTCCGCATATTATTTAAAGGGAGTGCAAAGCAAGAATGTTGAATTAATGGAGATATTTAGAGGGATAATGCCTTTCTTAGGAATAGTAATTTTTGCGATGGTATTAATGTATATGTTTCCAGGTATAGCCCTTTGGTTGCCAGATACTTTATTCGCTAACTAAATATAAAATGATAGATGTCTCTACTTTAACTGCTAATGAATTAGTATCTAAACTTCAATCTGGAGAAATTTCATCCGTTGAACTTTGTAATAAATATTTAGAAAGAATTAAAAAATTTGAAAAAGATATACAAGCCTGGGCTCATCTCGATAAAAAACTTTTATTAGAGAAAGCTGAGGAGGCAGATACTTACAGAAAATCAGGCAAACCTTTAGGACCTCTTCACGGTATGCCTATTGCTGTTAAAGATATCATTGGTACGTACGATATGCCCACAGAATGTGGAACAGTCTTTAGAAAAAAAATGTCTAGTTCACAAGACTCTGAAATAGTTAACTTACTTAAGAATTCAGGGGCGATTATAATGGGAAAAACTACAACAGCAGAACTTGCTTACATTCACCCCTGTAAAACAAAAAATCCTCATGACTACTCTAGAACTCCAGGCGGGTCGTCTAGTGGGTCGGCTGCAGTAATAGCTTCACATATGGCACATTTATCTATTGGATCACAAACGGGCGGATCAATTATTAGACCAGCATCATATTGTGGAGTTGTTGGCTATAAACCTTCTTACGGTTTAATATCTAGAAATGGAGTGTTAAAAGTTTCAGATAAACTCGATACAATGGGCGTATTTGGTAAAACTGTTAAAGACGTTGCTTTACTAGCAAAAATATTGATCAAGAAAGATTTATATGATGCTTCTACCATACATTTTTCAGCTGATAAGATGCTCGAAGTTTGTGATGAAGGACCTGCGTTTGAACCTAAATTTATTTTCTACAAAACTAATAAATGGAAAAATATTAACAAAAAATCTCAACAAGCATTTGAGTTTGTAATAAAAAATTTTAAAAAAAATATAGAAATTTTTGATACCCCGTCTTATTTTGAAGATATTCCAAAGTACCATCAAATAATCCATGAAGTTGATATGGCAAACAATATGCAGGTTTATTATAAAAAAGATAAAACAAAACTTTCTAAAGAACTAAGAGACGCAATCACAAGAGGATTGAAGTATTCAGGTAAAGAATATGCTGATGCAATTGACTTCATGAAACAAAGCTATGAGTCATACAAGGAAGTATTTGAAGATTATCATGGAATTATTACTCCTTCTTCAAGTGGAGTAGCAGACAAAGGATTAAAATCGACTGGCAGCGCAGATTTCCAAAAAGTTTGGACATATCTAGGTTTGCCAGCAATTTCACTACCTTTACTTACTGGAGAAAATGACCTACCATTAGGACTCCAATTAGTTGGTGATAAGCTTGATGATTTAAGGTTTTTGGGTACCGCTAATTGGCTAGAAAAAAATTGTAAAGATGAAGGATAAAATTACTACTATTATTGGAGTTGCGTTGTGCACCTTTTTCTTAATTGGTCTTGCGACGACATTAACTAGATCAATGATGATAGGCTTTAAGGATGTATTTCCAGTTTATATCCTAATGGGCATCGTGATCGTAATGATGTTCTATGAAGCCTTCGGTGACAAGAAATAAGAATTATTTTCCATATATATTATTATTCGTACAGCCAGTTTTTATGGCAACAAATATTATTGTTGCTCGTGGAGGAGTAGAATATGTTCCACCAATTTCTTTAGCTTTTTGGAGATGGTTAACAGTTTTTTTATTATTGCTGCCTTTTTTTTATAATGAAATTATAAAAAATAAAAAATCCTTCAATAAAGAATTTTGGAAACTATTCTTTCTTGGCTCGATGGGTTGTGGAGTTTGTGGCGCATTTCCATTCATCGCTGGCATGTCCACAACAATGGCAAACATGGGAATCATTTATACCTCTTCACCAATTTTTATAATTATTTTATCTGTGATGTTTTTTAATGATAAAATTAATTTTTCAAGAATTACTGGATTAGTATTATGTTTAATTGGAGTTTTAGCAATAATAAGTAAAGGCAATTTAAATTTATTAATAAATTTTAAATTTACATCGGGAGATTTATGGATGATAGGTGCTGCTATGGGTTGGGCTGTTTATTCTATTTATCTTCTAAACTGGAAAAGTAAATTTAGTTTAATGGCAAGATTTACTTTGATAGCTATGTTTGGAACTATATCTCTTTTTCCTTTTTATATTTTAGAAGAAATTTTTTATTTTAATACAGCCTTCAATAGTAATTTTTTATTTTGGGTTTTGTTTGCAGCAATTTCACCAGGTATTATTGCCTTCACTTTATATACTAAAGTCCAAAAATATTTAGGAGCATCGTTGACTGGTTTTACTCTTTACATTTTTTCAATTTACTCTGCTATATACGGCATAATACTTTTTGATGAAGCTCTTTTAAATTTCCACTATTTTGGAGCAGCATTTGTCTTTGCTGGTGTATATTTAGCAAGGAAGACTAAATCATGAAATATTTTTATCTAGCAGCGAGCTCAATAATCTTAGCTTATATTGGAATAACTATCTTTATATATTTTTACCAAAGAAATTTATTATATCACCCCAGTGAAAATAATTATTTAAATGACAAAATTACTTTTGAATATGAAGAACTATTTATTAATACAGATGAAAATATTTCACTAAAATCTTGGTTTATAAAAAAAGATTTATCTAAATTTAAAACAATACTTTTTTTTCATGGAAATGCTGGAAATCTCTTAAATAGAGTTCATAAACTTAATGAGCTTAATAAACTTGATGTAAACATTTTATTAATTTCATGGAGAAGCTTTAGTGGAAATAAAGGAAAGCCCTCTGAGAAAAACCTCTATCACGATGGTAATAGGGTTGTTGAATGGCTTAATAAACAAGGAATAAATAAAAAGGATATTATTCTATATGGAGAGTCATTAGGAACTGGTGTAGCTATCGAACTAGCCTCAAATAATAAATTTGCTGGAGTTGTTTTAGAATCTCCATTTACTTCAATAGCTGATGCAGCAAAAATCTATTATCCATATTTACCGATTAACTTACTACTTAAGGATAGATATGACTCTAAAAATAAAATCAAAAAAATTAACTCTCCAATTTTAATAATGCATGGAAAAAAAGATAATATTGTACCCCAAGTAATGGGACTAGAACTTTTTGAAAAAGCTAATAATCCTAAATTTAGT
>Ga0209425_10006682_pt1 | contig 11008 bp, 5 predicted proteins | sample COG_05_FD_184749 | JGI IMG/M metagenome (GOLD analysis project Ga0209425, IMG submission 184749) | Pelagic Microbial community sample from North Sea - COGITO 998_met_05 (SPAdes) (version 2) | ecosystem: Environmental > Aquatic > Marine > Neritic zone/Coastal water | place: Helgoland, sampling... | reverse complement strand
ACGAACGATGACGATGCGACGAAAACAGAGATGAAAAAGACGTTCGTCTGCGAGGCGAACGATTGCGTGCATTTTCACCTGTTCGAAGGAGGAGAAGGTTCGGAGGAAAAAACGTTTGAACCGGAGTTCGCGCACCAAGTCTTCCGCGAGGACGAGACGATTTACGGGTACTCGGAGGATTTATCGGTGGATGTTTTGTGTGCACCGAACACGTTCGAACCGCGATTCGTGGACGTCACGTACGGGGAGAAAGTGCGATCGAGTTTGAATCCGGCGGATGATATTCGAGCGAATTTGAACGCGTGGTTCCCGGAAGCGGGGACGACGACGACGAAGGAGGCGTTTTTGAAACAGGCGGAGGAGACGAAGGAGATGGAGATTCCCGGAGATGGTGGGAAAATTATCGCAGAGTGGGACGGGGAAGGCGAGGAGGAGAGCGGGTTGAGGTATTCCGTTCGCCAGTTTGAGTTTAAGGAGTCCGAGAGGGAGACGGTTGGGCGATGGCACGATAACGTGGAACCGTTTGTGGCGTTTTATATCGACGCCGCGTCGAAGATTGATAAGAGCGACGGAAGGTGGTTGTGGTTCGTGTTAATCGCGCAGAAAAAGGATAATTTGAAACGGTGGGCGACGTGCGGATTTAGCACTGTGTATCAGTTTTACGCGCATCCTTTTCAACGAAGGTTGAGGATTAGTCAAGTGTTGGTGTTGCCGCCGTACCAAAGGAAAGGGTTCGGGGCGAAGCTTTTAGACGCGGTGAGAGTGTACGCGCAGATGCAAGATAAAGAAGAAGGGAAAGAGATTGCTGATATTACGGTCGAAGACCCGACGGATCAACTGCAACGTTTACGAGACGTTCGTGATTGCGTCGCGGCGACGGAAAACGAGGGCATCGTCCAAGCGGTAAAAACCGCCGCGCGCCTCGCGTTTGCCGCCGCAACCTCCTCCGCGAACGGCGATCCTCTCGTCGACGACAGAAAACAAAAACTCAAACGCGCGCAATCCGCGCTCCGTCTTCCGAAACTCTGTTACGACACCAACTTCAAAAAAGACTTGAAAATATGCGAACCGCAAGCCAAACGCGTCTGGGAAGCGCTCTTGTTCGTTTGGGCCAAACAATGCGGAGCGCCAAACGAAGGCATCGTCGCCGACGCCTTCCGAACCAACGTGCTCAACCGCTTAAAGAAAAAACACATGGCCAGTTTAGGCAAAGGCGAAGACGACGTCGGGAGCAAACGCATCCGCGACACCGAGGACGGTTTCATCATGTGCAAAGGCGGCGGCGAAGGCGAACGCGTAGAAATCGAAGACGTCGTCGCGACGGAGAATGAAAAAAAGAATATCAACAACAACCGAAAAGGAGGAGAAGAGGAACACCATCGTCGCCACAACCAAACCGACGACGACGACGGAGGAGACGACGCGCGGCCGAAAGATCCAGCCGAGGCTTTAGCCAACCTCTTCCACGAGTGCTTGCAAAACCTCTCCTATTTGAGCACTGTCGTGAAAATGTAATAAGAGAACAAAGGTAACCCAAGTCACTCAGGCCAAGCACAACGACGAATACGTTTCATTTCATTTCATGCATACATCTTCCGCGCGTCAAATATATGCGCGCGTAATTAGGCGACGCGTCTCGTTTTTGAACATTTTTGGAGTCTTGGGATTTTCCCCTCTGCCAATTCTCTTTCGCTTCACTTCAAACCTTTCTCTCTCTCTTTAACTCTCGAACGCATTCACACGCGCGCACACACGAAGAGAGACAGACGAGAAATACTGATGAAACGATTCCTCTCCAACGTCCGAAGAGCTGGGAACAACGAATCTCTCGGGGAGTTCGGCAAGATGAAACTCCACGTCTGCTCGAGCTCGAACCCGACTCGCCAGTTGGAAACGATCGACGATTTACCGGAAGACGCGACCGTGCTCGACCTGAAGAAACGCTTCCACGTGAAAAAAAGAAAGTATTACCCGAGCCGACAGCGGTTCATGAAGTTGAACACTACGAGTGACGCGGAAAAAGAAGAGGAGGAAGAGGAAGAGAAGAAGACGAAGAAAAATGTCTTCAAGGGCGAAGCGTTAGTGCCGGATGGGAAAAAGCTGAGCGAATTCGGAATAGGGTACGGCGACGTCGTCTTGTTCAAAGATTTAGGCCCGCAAATCAGCTACCAGGCGGTCTTTTTCTGGGAATATTTCGGTCCTCTGATGGTGTATTTACCGTTTTATTTCTATCGCGAGAGAATATACGGACAGTTTTTTGGATTCTCGCCGAAGGAGTGCGCGAAGCCGTTTGTTCGGGCGCAAACGCTCGCGCTGTGGTTTCACTCGGCGCATTACGCGAAGAGAATATTCGAGACGTTTTTCGTGCACTCGTTTTCGAGAGCGACGATGCCGATATTCAATTTAATTAGGAACTGCGGGTATTATTGGACGTTCGCTGGTTTGATGTCGTATTTTATTAACCATCCGAGGTACACGAGTCCGGGGGAGAGGCAAGTGACGATTGGATTCGTCCTGAGCGCTTTGTTTCAGCTCGGGAATTTCAGGTGTCACGTGATTCAAAAGAGATTGAGAAGCAGTGGGGGGTCTTCTTCTTCTTCTTCTTCTTCTTCGTCTGAGACGAAATACGTCATTCCGAGCGGGTTTTTGTTCGATTACGTGACGTGCGCGAATTATTGCTGCGAGATTTACCAGTGGTTGGGCTTTAACATCGCCACGCAAACGGCGTTTGGATATTTGTTTTTGATGACCGGGATGAGTCAAATGTTCCCGTGGGCGGTGCAAAAACACAAGAGGTTGAAGAAACTGTTCGACGGGACCAACGGGAAGAAGAAATTCAAACGACGATTTATCATTTTGCCGCCGTTCTTTTAAATAATCGAGAACGATTTCGAGAGAAAGAGAACGAGCCGCTAAAACGACTACGAATACTGAATACACCACAGAATCTATTTATACTATTATATTTTAATCTACCCTACATCTACGCTTTAATTACGCGTTACGTCGTTATACACATCTACTTTTTACAAGCGTTTTCTTCTCACCTCGGCACGTACGTCCTCCCGCTGATCAACTTCTTCTTAGCGCTCATTTTAGGCTCTTTCTGTGCCCTCTTTAACGTTTCTAAAAGTTCCTCCGCTTTCCCTCGCATTTTCTCGTGCCAATATCCTTTCGAACACTTCAAATGAGACTTGATAAAGTTCGGGAAACTCGCCAACATCCACACGGCTCTTTCCAGAGACTCTTTCGTCTTCACGTGTCTCGGAAATATCACGAAGGAAACATACCCACCATTCGCGTTCAAATCCATCTCATCGACCTCGTCACCATCTCGCGTCGTCGCATCGACGCTCGTCGTCAACTCCAACGGCGGCTTCTGCCCTGGTTTATGATAACTCACGAACGGCGCCGCGCTCAACTTTGCGCTATTCCTCGACGCCTCGGCGAAGTGCGCCAAAAACGCCCTCGCAATCACCACCTCGTCCTCGTTATTCGACAGCGACGAAGAAACGTGCATCGGAAACACAACCGTACACGACCTCCTTTCCTCCGCGCCTTCCTTCAAAGTGTCATCTTCCTCCACTTTACAATACATCGACACCGACGGCGACGCGAATTGCCGTCGCAGCGAAAACGAACGACGCTTCGCCTTCGCCTCCTCTTCCTCTTCCTCCTCCTCCACCACCAATCGCCGCAAACACGCTCGCAACGTCCCGTACCCGGCGTACACTCTCACGCTCGATATTAAATCGATCATCTCTTCCTTCTCCTCGGCTTCGTTCAGTTTCTTCAAATCCACCTCCACGGTCGCGTCGTACCCGAATTCCGCCTGTTCTTCCTCCTCCTCCTCAGCATCATCACTTTTCCCTAAACCGCGCACTTTCCGGATGATTCCGAGCGCTCGACCGCGCTCGAACGCGCCGTTCGATGATACCGAGAGGAATTTTTCCCTCGTCGTCAAAACTCTTTCGTTGTTGCTCTTTTCATCGTTGCTTTTTGGAAACGCGACGGACACGAGCGCGATGAGAGTGCGCTTCACGTCATCCTGAGAGGAAGAGGTCGACGAATGCAATTCGCAGCGGAAAGAAACGTCGTCGAATTCGTGCGCGATTTCGCACGAGATTTGATCATTCTCTTCATTCGCGATTGCTCGCAGGAGCCAATTCCGGACGAACGGGGACGCGAAGTACGCGTTGTTGTTCTCGAATTGAGTCATATAATTTCGCGAAACGATGCGCGCGCGCGTTTCTCGCGTCTGTGATGTTCTCTTTCCGCGACGGATGGATTTGTCCGGGAAAACGACCGCAAAATCGACAGTTACGCGACCGCTCTTTCGAAGGGCTTCTTTTCTCTCTCTCTCTCTCTCTTTTGCCTTTTCGCGTGTTGCAGAACGGATGATGCTTCGAATGCGCTTTCGCGTTTCGGGTTTTCCTTTCCCTTTCCCTTTCCGCAAAAGGAGAGCCTTCTTTCTCTTCCTCTTCGTCTTCCTCTCGCCGGGATGGTTTTCCCCAAAGCCGGGAGGACAAAGTCTGCATCGTCCGAAGTCCCTTTTCGTCCGCGTCGACGCGAGAGGAAGTTTTATTGGCAGCAACGGTGGGAGCAGCGACGGCACGCGCCACCACCACCAGTACGAGTATCGCGAACACGCGTTCGTCGGGTACACGGAGAAGACCAAGAAGACCAAGAAGAAGTGCACAGATATGAGCCAAATGTGTGTGAGTTGGGCCGAGAAAGGAGAGTGCGAAAAGAACCGGGAGTACATGTTCGAGAACTGTTGCTGCGGTGCGTCGTAGTAATAGCAGTAGTAGTAGCGCGACGATATTCCTCTTTCTTTCTCTCTCTCGCGCTTTTCGCTCTCTTTTACCCACCACCGCGGATGATGGTATCGATCGAGTCTCTCTGGGACGACGCGCTTTGCGTAAACGCTCGCTGACGACGCGTATATTTTAAAACGCGTATTATATCCACCTCTTTTGCTTTTACGACGCGCGGTAATTAACCACTACTCGCTTGTTACGCGCAGCGTGCGACGACGCGGAGTGTCCGTCGATGGAGTCGCCGCCGCCGAGTGTTGACGACGTAAACGACGACGCGTCGTCTTTGACCGCGGCGAGGGAAGGTTTGATGGTTGACGAGAGAAACGTTTTAGTTTTGAAAGACGTGCGCTTCGGGGGAGGCGATGACGTAGGAGGAAACCGTCGGCGGATTAGGATACGGTTGCTGGAACGAAAAAGCCCGAAGATTGTGGACGCGTTCAAAGAGTTCGGGCGGAACGGTGTTTTGGGTACTTTTTACAGGTCAGAAGCTGTTCCGGAAGTTGGCGCGATAGATAATTACGGTGGGCCTGGACCACCGTACGCTTTGATACAAGCGACGCAAAACGGGAGGATGAACGGTGGAAGGATGCCGAGAGAGTTTGCGCCGATGGTCGAGAGAGGGTACGTTTGCTTGATAGGAGAAGGCCCAGATTGGTTCATAGCGATTGGATCTCACCACGAGTGGGGACACGGTCATAGCGTTTGGGGGATAGTAGAAGACGACGAATCGTTAGAAGTGGCGGACGCGATAACGCGACTGCCGATTAGACACGAAAAGTGGGGCCAGACCAACGTCACCGTTTTACTGGAAAAAGTGTCGTTCCAGTACGGGATAGAAGAGGTGGGTTACAAAAGAATATGAAATAATATGTGCTGGAAGTAGTAGTTTTTAAAAAGAGTCACTCTCTCATCGCCTTTTGTCTTCTCTCTCTTTTTCCCGCGCGTTCAGTTCAAATCGCAAAGCCGAAGAGAAGCAGAACAGCACGAGTCGCGCTCTTCTCTCTCTAATCACCTTTTGTCTTCGGAAAAAGAAGGGAGTCGGTGGGAAAAGGCATCGTTAGCATCGCGAGGAAGCCAGCCACGGCGCCAAGCAATAAGATGAACCCAACGATCGTCGCCGCAGCTTTATTCGGATACTCTTTCGCAGACCTCCCATCCTCGCTCGAGTCGTTTTCTTGAAGCAACGCTCTTCGTTTTCTTTGACTTTCGACGATCTCGTTCTCTTCTCGAGCTTGAGCAACCACCATTACTCCGAGCGCTCCCACGCGCTCCAAAACGTCCTCGATTTTCTTTTCCACAAACCTTTCGATTTTCTTCCTCTCGGTCGCATCTAATCCATCCAACGCCGCCATCCCACAAATTTCCGCGTACGCCACTTCGATTTCACCGGTATCTCTCGACGATGAAACTTTCCCTTCGCCGAACCTCTCCGCCGAGCGCTCCGAAAAACACGCCAACTCTTCGCTCAGTCGCCTCAAAGCGGAGGAGGTGAGAACATCTCTAGACTTCACACCGGTTTCTGAAACCATCGCTCGTTCGTACGCGTCCGCCTTCTCCCTCTTCCCGCCGCCATCCATCTCCAGAAATTCAGCGCGGTTGCATTGCATCGACACCGATTCGCTTCCTCCGCACGACGACGACGCCTTGGCCTTCGCCGCGAACTCGTACATTGTTGAAGACGCCGACCACGAACGCGTCAGAGAAGGTGAAGAAAAAGAGGAAGAAACGAAAGATCCCTCCTCGCCTCCTCCGACGCCGCTACTGCACACCGATATCAGAATAACATCTCGCTTTCGCGCGAAATCCTCCGCGCTAAACCTCGCGCTCAGCGTTTTCTCCGTTTCTTCTTCTTCGTCTTCCTCTCGTCGAACCAAATTTTCATCCGTCTCGTCGTCGTCTCGCTTCGTCGCGAGCGCGAGCACCGCTTTCAGCGTCGACTCGTGCCGAACGCGCGAAAAGCCGCCGTTCCTCGCCTCCACGTCCTCCTCTTCCTCCTTCTCCTTCTTTCCTCGCGAGTTTCTACCGCCGCCCAAGACGGAAATCGAGACGTGCCACGCGTTCTTCTCGTTCTTTTCCTCCGCCTCGCGCGTCGTCGTCGTCGGTGGTTTTGCCGCAGACGCGAACACCACCATCTTCGCCGTCGAGGAATAACGACGCGGAGACACCAAAAAAGACAACGCGAGGACGTGCACGAGCGAGAGGAGGAGGAGGACAAACGTCGTCGTCGTCGTCGCCGTGGAACGTTTCGACGACGAAAACGTCATAGAGTTGAGCAAGCGAGGTGAAAATTGTGAGAGAAAAGGCGAGAGTCATTCAAGCGTCCAAACAACGAATTTGGTACGGCGTTTAACTGACGGTACGAATCTCGAGCGCGCGTTTTGTGTTTTGAAGTGATGATCGTTGGCTAAAAAAAAGCGAAAACATGCCAAGAGTGTGTACTTATTCTGAGTATTAAAATTCGTAGTCTGCGCGGAGAAACAGAAAACTAAACAATCATCAAGTTACTCAAATGCGAGAGCGGCGATTTGGTCGACGATTTGAGATCCAAGACGCCTTCGCCGACGCGTTGTCGGAAGGCGAATTTCAGCTGATCGTAGTATAAAGCGCCGCGCGCGAGCATTTTTGCCTCGACTTCATCCGATGGGTTTACGTTCGCGCCTTCTCGCGAAAAGAGGAGGAGGGGAGATGTGTTGAGGAGCATGTTTCTTCCCATGAGCGTTTCAAAGAATGGATCCTGCGCGACGGCTTCTTTGAGTCGAAGGAATTCAAAGAGGATGACCATCTCGAGGAATAAGTCGCGTTCGCAGCGCAACACGAATTGATCGTAGAGGAATCGTTCGTTGTATCGATCTAGACATCCCTCGCCAATCGCGGGAGGAGTTAAGGAGCCTTTTTTGAGGCGGTCGGAGATGACGCGACGTCGTATTTGGAGAACGTACTCCTTGTCCTGGTCGCCTTCCGCAGACTTACGGAGATTTTGCTTTAAGCGAATAATGTCGAGTCTCCACGCGTTGAAAATGTCGCGAAGTTCTCCGATAAATGTCCCGACGAGCTTCTGAGAGTAGTCGAATTCTTCAACCTCAGTGCCGAGAATTTCTGAAATTTCGCGATCCGAAGCCAAGCGGAAACCGACGGTGCACTCTTCGAGCGCTTGCAAAACCTCGAGCAATGTCGGCAACTCTTTCTGTTTGAGTTTCGGGTCGACGATGTACTTGTGATCGAGTGGGAGTCTTCTGCACTCTTTCAGGAACGTTACCGCTGTATTTTTGCCCAAAATGAGCGCGGCGTTGCCCTTCAATCGACGCAGAATACCCGCGCGTTCTCGACGCATCGAGCGGTTCATATTCACCTCTTTCTGGGACATTTTCTCAATTTGAGGGTATCCAAATATTTTGCGTATTCGGTTTCTCATTTTGAGCGTGACCAGGTTCAAGTGAGGGAATACGTCAAAGATGACAAAAATAACGAGGGTCACGTACGTGATCGAGAGCAACGTCACCGTGATCCACGTCAAAGTATCCATAGAGACGTCCGACAGTTCCTCTCCAAAGCCATAAAACAGAAACCCAGCGAACAAGATGAAGAACGCGGCGGTGCTCGCTATCCATTCCATGATATCCAACATCGATTTATCGTACGGTCGCAGGCGCACGACGCCGAGCATCCCGGGAACGAGCACGAGCATAGTCATGAGACACTGATCGAGCACGTTTTGAAAAAATACCGGAGTGACGACCAAGGCAAACTTTCGAAAGATGTATACCAATTCCCACCACGAGTAAGACGACTCGTATCTTCGAAATACAAAACCAAAGCGTTGCTCAGCCTCTAATAACTGACCAGCCGCAACCGATAACGGTCGAGTGCGGACGTCAATCACGTCGCGTTTACGCAACAAACGTCGATGCGTAAAGAGGAGAACGGAGAGGTAGAACGGAATGCCGAGCGTGTAAATTATCATGAACAGAACGACCAGAGGAAATATTTGTTCGTGGACGCCGACGTAGCACTGCACGGCTGGATCGGCATCGAGCGACGAGCGACCGTCCCCGCCTTCCACGCAATCGAAGTATTCAACGTTAATGTTTACGAGCTGCATGTACGACCAACTCATAAAAAGGAGGAAGGCGCTGTGCATTGCCCGAGCAAAAACTTCCGTTTGGTCTGGGGGTTTTACCGTCAAGAAGCGCTTCTTCATGCCAATCTTCTCGCGTCGACGTCGTCGACCTCCTCCTTCTTCTTCTTCTTCTTCTCCTCCGATGATATCATCTTCATCTTCATCTCCGTCGTTCTCGTCGGCAGTAGTGGCTTTCTTCTTCTCTTTGCCGTCGAGACGCTCGACGCTCGGATTTTTCAGAGTGGGATCCTGATCCTCTTCGAGTACAACTCCAAAGCATCGACCAATTGGCGCGTACACGTACGGCAGAAAGATTTTGTTGTGTAAGGTGACGATCAGTGTCACCACGAGAAACATGGAGCCGAGAACGAGTGGCCCAATGTTAACCAAGAAAAACTTCTTCGTCCAATTCCAAGACACGACGAAACAGTCGATCGAAAACAACTCCAAGTTCAAATTCACGACGCTCATGAGATTCAAAAGATCCAAAATTTCTTGAGGCCAAGCCAACTCGAGCTTTCGAAAGACGGATACGACTTGCGTAAAACCTACGATGATATTCACCGCACCAAAACCGTCTTGCATCTTTGACAGCAGGTTCAAAAGAGGGAGCGCGACAAACAAAAGAAGTGCGCCAAAGAGATACGGTAACCACGGGACATCCGGGCATTTTTTGCACCGCCCGTTAGAGCGAAACGCGTTGACGCGAGTGAAGTAAGGCGTGGCTTTCCCGTCTGAACATTCAGAACACGCTTCGCCCATGTACAGTTGATTCTCTTTTGAAATACCGCACACCCCGTTTCTGACGTCGTCGATGCTCGTCAACGCCGGGCAGGCTTCCATAGCAGCCGGCTCTATGCATTGTAAAATGCGACTCCCGTCGGTGGGATCGACCCACCAGCCCGCAGTCGGTAACGGAAACTGCTGATTTAAATCGTTGCACGATGCACCGGCGGCGCAGGCTTTACAGAACGGCGCCTCTGTATTCGCTTTGTACACCGAGGCTACTGGGGCGGCGAAGCGAGGATCGATGCACGAATAACCGCCGTCGCTACACTCCGCGATCGAGGACCAACCCGGGAGGTTACTTCGAACGGTCGTGGGAAGACACGACTGACGACAGCAATCGCCGCAATCCCATCCACACTCTGGAACATTTAAAGCAGGGTTACAGACACCGTTGCCGAGCGAGGTTTCCGAAAGTCCCGCGGTGATGAGCGCCGCGCACGTTTGTTTGACGTGGCCGACGCACTTCATGGCGTCGCCGTTAGGATCCTTGAGGCTTACGTAGTTTCCGTCGCCGTCTTGAGGAACAATGGCATCGTTACCAACGTCCGCAAACTCAGTGTGACTCACGATATCGACGTGGAGAGAACCATCCTCATACGAAGCGGAAGTTCCCGACGTTTCCGTGGTAAAATAGGATTTCGTCTGATCGGTTGCCTTGTATTTCGACCACAACTCTGACGCGCTCGTCTCCGCGTAGTCCGTCCAGTACCCAACCGGGCACACGCATTGTTGCAAACTTGAGGAACCGAGTTGCTCGGTTTCAATTGCTAAACCTGCCCCGTCGAAACAGGGCAGACACTCAGATTCTCCGTATCCGGGCTGAAAAGATCCAGCCGGGCATTTCGCGCACTCCGTTTGACCGGCATTCGCGGTGATTTCACCCGGAGGACACTCTTTACAGGACGTTTGGTCGAATTGACCGACTTGATTGAACCACCCTGGAGAACAGGCAAAGCATCGAGAAGTATCCCACCACCAATCCATATATCTGTGACCTGGGGCACACCGCGTGATGAGATTTACGGTGGCGTAATCAGGCGCTACCGGTCTCTTCAAACCCATCGCGTCCGTAGCTCTCCACCGAATCGCCACGGTTCCTCGCCGCTTACTCGGCATTTGAACGATGATCACACCACCGGTAACCGTCTTTTCCTCCGTAATGGATGTCCACGTTAACCTCGCGCCTTTTGTACCGTCGGTGTTTGCAACGAAAATTTGTACGTCGTCATCCATCTCTCCGTCGTTTAGAGGCGCTAAAAGCACCGGTTCGCTCAAGAACCCG
>Ga0209425_10006677_pt1 | contig 11011 bp, 6 predicted proteins | sample COG_05_FD_184749 | JGI IMG/M metagenome (GOLD analysis project Ga0209425, IMG submission 184749) | Pelagic Microbial community sample from North Sea - COGITO 998_met_05 (SPAdes) (version 2) | ecosystem: Environmental > Aquatic > Marine > Neritic zone/Coastal water | place: Helgoland, sampling... | reverse complement strand
TTAAACCATTTAATGGATCAACCTTACCTTTAATTGCGGCATCTGTAAGAACTCTTGTAGTTTCCTGAAAAGAGGCAGCTGAAATAAATGATTCAGTTTGTAGTGATGCTTTAGTGATACCCATCAAAACTCTTTCACCTGAAGCTGGGTTTTTTCCTTCAGCTACAAGTTTCTCATTAGTGATATCAAATTTTATTCTATCAATCATTTCACCAGGTAAATAAGATGAGTCTCCAGATACTTTAATCTCAACCTTTTTGAGCATTTGTCTTAAAATAGTTTCAATGTGTTTATCGTTAATTATTACACCTTGTAATCTATAAACTTCTTGCACTTGGTTTACAAAATATTCTGTTAAGTCTTTAATGCCTAAAATTCTTAGAATATCATGAGGCAAAGGTTGGCCATCTAGCAAATACTCACCTTTTTTAATTTTTTCGCCTTGATTAAAGTTTATATGTTTACCTTTAGGAATTAAATAATTTGATGGTTCACCATTTTCAGGCTGAATAGAAATTTTTTGTTTACCTCTAACTTCTTTACCAAATAAAACTTGTCCATCATTTTCAGCAATAATTGCACTATCTTTTGCTTTTCTTGCTTCAAATAATTCTGCAACTCGTGGCAGTCCACCTGTTATATCTTTAGTCTTGGTTGTCTCTTTAGGAAGTCTAGCAATAATGTCACCAGCAAATATTTTTTGACCATCTTTTATAGATAAAATTGAGTCTGGTACTAAATAGTATCTAGCTTCGTTATCATCTGCTTTTTTAATAACATTTCCTTTGTCATCTCTTAAAGTAATTCTTGGTTTTAAATCAGTATTTTTAGATTGTGCTCTCCAATCAATTACAGACTTAGATGAAATACCAGTTGCGTCATCAGTAGTTTCTTGAATAGATACGCCATCAATTAAATCAACATAACCTGCAATACCACTTTTCTCAGCAATTACTGGTGTTGTGTAAGGATCCCATTCACAAATTTTTTCATTTGATTTAATCTTATCACCATTTTGAAAAAATAATTTTGATCCATAAGCTACCTTATAAACTGCCACTTGAACTCCATTGTCATCCTCAATGGATAGTTGAGTATTTCTACCCATTACAATCAAATTTTTCTTTGAATCTTCAAGCAAATTAGAGTTAATAATTTTCAAAGTTCCTGCTGTTTTAGTAACAATTTGAGATTCTTGCTTAACAGAAGCAGTTCCACCAACGTGAAAAGTTCTCATTGTTAACTGAGTACCAGGCTCTCCAATTGATTGAGCTGAGATCATGCCAATTGCCTCACCAACGTGAACCATTTTACCTCTTGATAAATCACGACCATAACAAGTGGCACAAACACCAAGTTTAGAGCTACAAGTCATAACAGAGTAGGCTTTGATAAATTTTACACCAGCGGCATCAATTTGATCACAACCAGCTTCATCAATCATTTTGTCTTTTTTTATTACAACTTCACCAGTAATAGGGTTTTTAACATCAAAAGCTGTTACTCTGCCCAGTGCTCTCTCTGATAAACTTACAACTACATTTCCACCTTCAAGGATTTCACCTAATTCTATAAAACCTGGATTATCACATTTAATTTTAGTAATTGTTAAATCTTGTGCTACATCACATAGTCTTCTAGTTAAATATCCAGAGCTTGCTGTTTTTAACGCAGTATCGGCAAGACCTTTTCTAGCTCCATGGGTTGAATTAAAATATTCTAAAGCTGTTAAACCCTCTTTAAAGTTGGAAATAATCGGTGTTTCAATAATTTCACCAGACGGTTTTGCAATTAATCCTCTCATACCTGCCAACTGTTTCATCTGTGCAGCCGAACCTCTTGCGCCACTATCAGCCATCATGAATACAGAGTTAATTTTCATTCCATCTGGAGTACTTTCAGTAGCTGAAATTCCTTGCATCATTTCACCCGCTACTTTGTCTGTACATTTAGACCAAGCATCTACTACTTTATTATATTTTTCTCCTCTAGTAATTAAACCTTCAGAATATTGGTTTTCATAATCAGCTATTAATTTTTTAGTATCTTCAATTAATTGAACTTTATTCTCAGGAATTACTAAATCATCCTTACCAAAAGAAATGCCAGCTTTAAATGCATGCTTAAAACCTAGATCTTTTAAGTGATCACAAAAAATCACTGTAGTTTTTTGTCCACAAAATCTAAATACACTGTCTATAACTTCAGACACTGTTTTTTTAGGCAATAACCTATCTATCATTGAAAAAGTGATATTTTTGTTTTTAGGTAATAAATTAGCTAGCAAAAACCTTCCTGCAGTTGTTGTATATTTTTCAAATTTCTTATCTCCATTTTCATCCACTGTTTCAAACCTTGAAACTATAGTTGAATGGACTTTTATTTGACCGGTTGATAATGCATGTTCAATCTCATTATTATTTATAAAGTATCCTTCTGGTTTTTCTGTTTGAAAAGGAGCTTGTGATAAATAGTAAAGACCTAGAATCATATCCTGACTAGGTACAATAATCGGCTTACCATTAGATGGACTTAAAATATTATTAGTCGATAACATTAAAATTCTTGCCTCCAATTGGGCTTCTAAACTTAATGGAACGTGTACTGCCATCTGATCACCATCAAAGTCAGCATTAAATGCAGCACAACATAATGGGTGTAGTTCAATGGCATCACCTTCAATCAATTTTGGTTCAAATGCTTGCACTCCTAATCTATGAAGTGTTGGTGCACGATTAAGCAATACCGGGTGTTCTCTTACTATTAGCTCAAGCGAATCCCAGACTGCATTAGTTTCTTTTTCAACTAATTTTTTTGCTTGTTTGATTGTAGAAGCTAAACCTAATTTATTTAACCTTGCATATAAAAAAGGTTTAAAAAGTTCTAAAGCCATTTTTTTTGGTAGTCCACACTCATGTAGTTTAAGATCTGGACCAACAACAATCACTGATCTACCTGAATAATCAACCCTTTTACCTAACAAATTCTGTCTGAATCTTCCTTGTTTACCTTTTAGCATTTCAGCTAAAGATTTAAGTGGTCTTTTACCAGTTCCGGTTATTACTCTACCTCTTCTGCCATTATCAAATAGCGCATCAACAGATTCTTGTAGCATTCTTTTTTCATTTCTAACAATAATGTCTGGAGCCTTAAGATCCATTAATCTTTTTAATCGATTGTTTCTATTTATAACTCTTCTATAGAGATCATTTAGATCAGAGGTTGCAAATCTTCCACCATCTAAAGGAACTAAAGGTCTTAATTCTGGTGGAATTACTGGAACTACAGTTAAAATCATCCATTCAGGTTTCTGACCAGTTTCTATAAACGATTCAATTAATTTTAATCTTTTGATTGATCTTTCTTCATTAACTTTTGATTTTGTTTCATTAATTGTGTTAATAAGAGTTTTTCTCTCTAAATCAAGATCCATTGACTTTAAGATTGAAAGAATAGCTTCAGCACCAATACCAGCTTCAAAAGATTCTTCACCAAATTCATCTTGATATTTTGCTAATTCTTCCTCATTTAAAAGTTGATGTTTTTGAAGTCCCGTTAAACCAGGTTCTATGACTATAAAATTTTCAAAATATAGAACTCTTTCAACTTCTTTTAATTTCATGTCAACAGCAAGAGAGATTCTGCTTGGTAATGATTTTAAAAACCATATGTGAGCAACTGGCGTTGCTAAATTAATATGGCCCATTCTCTCTCTACGCACATTAGATTTAGTGACTTCTACACCACATTTTTCACAAATAATTCCTCTAAACTTCATTCTTTTGTACTTACCACACAAACATTCGTAATCTTTTATTGGTCCAAAAATTCTTGCACAAAAAAGACCGTCTTTTTCAGGTCTAAAAGTTCTGTAATTAATAGTTTCTGGTTTTTTTATTTCACCATAAGTCCAAGATTTAATCTTTTCAGGGCTTGCTAAAGTAATCTTAATGCTGCTAAAGTTTTGGGCTTCTGAAACTTCACTATTCTTAAATAAGTCTGTTAATTCTTTTTTCATATCTAATTTAATTCTATATTTAATGCTAATGATTTTATTTCTTTAACTAATACATTGAACGATTCTGGTATTCCAGACTCAAAGTTTTCTTCACCTTTAACAATTGTTTCATAAACTTTTACTCTTCCAGCAACATCATCTGATTTAACAGTTAAAATTTCTTGTAAAGAATAAGAAGCTCCATAAGCCTCTAGTGCCCACACTTCCATTTCACCAAATCTTTGTCCTCCAAGTTGCGCTTTACCACCTAAAGGTTGTTGCGTAACAAGACTGTATGGACCAGTGGATCTTGCATGAATTTTATCTTCAACAAGATGATGAAGTTTTAACATATATATAATTCCTACAGTCACAGGTCTATCAAACATTTCTCCTGTTCTACCATCCCATAAAAAAGTCTGTCCAGATGTTGGTAATTTAGCTAGCTCAAGCATTTCTGAAACATCTTTTTCTTTAGCTCCGTCGAATACAGGAGTTGAAATTGCTATTCCATTCTGTAAGTTTTCACATAAGTCTGAAAATTCTGTTTTGTTTAACTTATCTATACCTTCATCAAAAACCTCTTTTCCATATACAGATGTTAAAAAGGAGGAAATTTTTTGAGTTTTTTCAAATTTTTTATTGTTTTCATTTACTAATCTTTTTACCTCTTCTCCAAATTCTTTACACGCCCAACCAAGGTGTGTTTCTAAAATTTGTCCAACATTCATACGACTTGGAACCCCTAATGGATTTAAGACTATATCAACTGGTCTCCCGTCTTCTCTATAAGGCATATCTTCAACTGGAACAATTTTACTAACCACGCCTTTATTTCCATGTCGACCTGACATTTTATCACCTGGTCTTAATCTTCTTTTAATTGCAACAAAAACTTTTACCATTTTCATAACACTTGGTAGTAAATCATCACCACTTCTGATCTTAAGAACCTTGTCTTCAAATCTTTCTAAAATGTCTTGTTTAGCCTTATTGTATTGGTCTTTTAACTGAGCAACACTAGCTTCATCATTTACATTCCCAACTGTAATTTTGAAAACATCATTAATATTAATTTTATTAATAGTCTCTAATTCAAGTTTAGTGCCAATTTCTAAATCTTTAATCTTTTTCGTCAATGATGCACCAGAAAGAATTTGATTAGCTCTTTGCTTAATGCTTCTTTCTAAAATTTCTTCTTCAACTATTTTATCTTGTTGAACAGTTTCAATTTCTGCTCTTTCAATAGTTATTGATCTTTCATCTTTTTCTATACCATGTCTATTAAAAACTCTTACATCAACGATTGTTCCACTGCTACCTCTAGACATTTTTAAAGATGTATCTGTAACGTCAATTGCTTTTTCTCCAAAAATTGATCTCAACAATTTTTCTTCTGGGCCAGATGCTGAATCACCTTTTGGTGTAACTTTACCAACAAGAATATCTCCAGCCTTAACTTCGGCACCAATATAAACAATGCCAGACTCATCAAGGTTTTTTAATGCTTCTTCATTTACATTAGGAATATCTCTAGTAATTTCTTCTTCACCGAGTTTAGTATCTCTAGCCATAACTTCATATTCAACAATATGAACAGATGTAAATACATCATCTGTTACACATCTTTCTGAAATTAAAATAGAGTCTTCAAAATTGTATCCTTGCCAGGGCATAAATGCTACAGTAACATTTTTTCCTAGCGCTAGTTCACCTAATTTTGTTGAAGGACCATCAGCAATAATATCTCCAGATTTAACTTTATCACCAACTCTAACTAGAGGTTTTTGGTTAATACAAGTATTTTGATTTGATCTCTTAAACTTTTGTAAATTATAGATATCCACACCCGACTTTGTAAAATCTGTATCTTGAGTAACTTTAATAACAATTCTTTTTCCATCAATCTTATCAACAGTACCATCTCTATCAGCTACAATTGTAACACCAGAATCAAGGGCTACATCACTTTCGATGCCTGTGCCAACTAATGGAGACTCTGGCTTTAATAAGGGCACAGCTTGTCTCATCATATTAGATCCCATCAAAGCTCTATTTGCATCATCATTTTCTAAAAAGGGAATTAAAGAAGCTGCAACAGAAACTAATTGTTTGGGAGATACATCAATGTATTCAATGTTATTAGGATTTGACAAAATAAAGTTCAAGTTCTCTCTACAAGGAACTAATTCCTCTATAATTTTTCCTTTTTTGTCAATTTTAGCATTTGCTTGAGCGATTGTATATTTAGTTTCTTCCATTGCTGATAGATATTCAACTTTATCTTCAACAATTCCATTTTTCACTTTTTTATAGGGGCTTTCAATAAATCCATATTTATTAATCTTTGCATAAGTAGATAAACTATTAATTAAACCAATATTAGGTCCTTCAGGGGTTTCGATTGGACAAATTCTACCATAATGAGTTGGGTGAACATCACGAACTTCAAATCCAGCTCTTTCCCTAGTTAAACCACCAGGACCTAATGCTGAAACTCTTCTTTTGTGAGTTATTTCAGATAAAGGATTTGTTTGATCCATAAACTGAGAAAGTTGAGAGCTTACAAAAAAATCTTTTAGCGAAACTGTTAATGGTTTAGCATTAATTAAATCTTGTGGCATTGCAGACTCTATGTCAAGAGTTGTCATCTTTTCTTTAATAGCTCTCTCCATTCTATAGACTCCTATACGCGCTTGGTTTTCCACAAGCTCTCCAACTGATCTAACTCTTCTATTACCCAAATGGTCAATATCATCAACTTCATCTTTGCCATCACGTAAATCTAACATTTTGTGAACAATCGCAATAATGTCATCATTTCTTAGAATTGTGATTTTATCAGAGCATTCTAAGTTTAATCTTGAGTTCATTTTCACCCTACCGACATCAGAAAGGTCATATCTATCAGAGCTAAAGAATAGATTGTTAAAAATTTGTGTAGCTATTTCTACTGTTGGAGGCTCGCCAGGTCTTAAGACTTTATAAATTTCTGTAATTGCTTCATCTTTATTATTATTTTTATCATTTAACAAAGTAGTTAACAGATATGGACCTTTAGTAATTGAATTTGTAGTTGAGATTTCAATAGAAGATATATTAGCGTCTAAAATTTCTTTAATAATTGTGTCATTTAACTCAGTACCTATTGGAAAAACCCCACCCTCTTCATCACTAATTTTAATATCTTTATGTAAGTACTTTCCAATCAAAGACTCTTGTGTAACTAAAATATCTTTTAATCCATCATTAGCTAATTTTTTTGCTGTTAGGTAATTAACCTTGTCACCTAATTTTATAATAACTTCACTACTTTTATTATCTATAACTTCCTCAGAGAAATTTTTTGCTTTATAATTTTCTGGATTAAAAATTGTCTTCCACTTTCCTGTTTTAGAGTCAAATGTGTAGGTCTCATTTCCATAAAATTCATCAGCTATTTCAGATTTTGTGAACCCTAAGGCCATTAATAATGTTGAGACAAAAATCTTTTTTTTTCTATCAATCTTAAAGTATAAAAAATCTTTTACATCATATTCTAAATCTAGCCATGAACCCCTGTTAGGTATTACTCTGCAATTAAAAAGAAGTTTACCACTTGCATGTGATTTGCCTTTATCATGATCAAAAAAAACACCTGGACTTCTGTGCATTTGATTGACAACAACTCTTTGCACTCCATTAGTAATAAAGGTACCACTACCAGTCATCATAGGAACTTCACCCATGTAAACCTCTTGTTCTTTAGCTGATAAAATTTCTTTGGTATTATTTTCTTGATCTATCTCATAGACAACAAGTCTTAAAACACATTTTAGAGCGGATGTGTAAGACAACCCTCTTTGAATACACTCTTCTGTATCAAATTTTGGTTTTTCTAAACTATATGAAACATACTCTAATGTTGCTTTGTCGTTGAGATCTTCTATTGGAAAAATACTTTTAAAAACTCTGTCAAAACCCTTTGATAAATCTCCAGCCTCAGAATCAAAATCTGTTAACTGCTTATATGAATTTTTTTGAACTTCTATTAAGTTAGGAATTGATAAAGTTTCAGCTAATTTGCCAAAACTTTTTCTAACATTTTTCTTTTGAGTAAAAGATAATTGCATTTATAAATGATTACCGATTAAAAAATTAATCAGTAAATAAGTTCTTTCTAATTAATTTATTTAAGTTCTACTTTTGCGCCTGCTGCTTCTAATTTTGCTTTAAGTTCATCAGCATCTTTTTTATTAACACCAGTTTTTACTTCCTTTGGTGCACCTTCAACTAGATCTTTTGCTTCTTTTAGACCTAAAGATGTTGCTGCTCTTACTTCTTTGATAACATTAATTTTTTTATCTCCAGCTGAAACTAACATAACTGTAAAATCATCTTTTGCTTCTTCTGTAGCAGCACCTGCTGCTGCTGCTGGTGCTGCTGCAGCCATAGCTGTAACGCCCCATTTTTCCTCAAGTTGCTTTGACAGTTCAGCTGCTTCTACAACAGTTAAACTAGATAAGTCGTCTATAATTTTATTTAGATCAGGCATATTTTTTTATTCTTCTTTAGGGTTATTTTCAGAATTTTCTGGAGACAAATTACTCATTTTTTCAGAACGTGCAAGTAAAATACTTACAAATTTCGAGGCTGGCGCTGCTAGAATTCCAACAATATTGGCTCTAGCCTCATCTAATGTTGGTAAATTGGCTACATTTTGAAGTCCAGCTTGATCCAAAACATCACTACCCATGACACCACCTAAAAGTTTTAGATTTTCATTATTTTTTGCAAATTTTGATAAAATTCTTGCAGAAATTATCGCATCATTTGAAAAAGCTACAGCTGTTGCACCTGTAAATAAATTTGTAAGATCTTTACACTTTGTTTTTTCAAGCGCAAGTTTAGTTATTCTATTTTTGGTAATTTTAAATGTAATTCCATGCTCTCTCATTTGAGATCTTAGCTCGTCAAGTTGAGACATTGTAAGCCCTTGGTAATGTGTAACTAAAACAGCCTCATTATTTTGAAACTGAGATTCCATTTCTGTAATATAACTCTTTTTTTGTTCTCTATTCATCATAACTATATAATTTTTCCTAATTTAACTTTGTAAGAAACACCCATGGTTGATGTAATAAAAGTATTTTTAATCAAATCACCTTTTAATGTAAGGTTACCTTTTTCTTTATCCAGTGTGTCTAAAATTGCATGATAATTCTTTAATAATTGATCATCATGGAACGATTTTTTTCCAATGCTAACACCAATATTCCCATCTTTATCATTTCTAATTTCAGCTTGACCAGATTTAGCATCAGTTACAGCTTGTTTTATATTAACTGAAACAGAGCCAAGTTTAGGGTTAGGCATAAGACCTTTTGGTCCTAAAACTTTTCCAAGTTTTGAAAGTTTAATCATCATTCCTGGAGTACAAATTAATTTTTCAAAGTTTAATTCACCAGCTTTAATTTGTTCAATAAATTCATCACTGCCAACTATATCTGCACCTGCATCTTTTGCTTCTTGTGCTTTATCATCTTCACAAACAACGGCAACTTTTACTTTTTTTCCATTGCCTCCTGGTAAGTTAACTATAGTTCTAATATTAACTTCTCCTTTTTTTTGTTTATTATTCACTTGAAAATTTAAATCTATTGACTCATCAAATTTTGTAGTACAATTTTTTTTAACATCAGCTAATAATTTTTCTATCAACTCTGAACCTAATTCATTCGTTTTTCCTGGTAATTTTTTAAATCTTTTTGATGCCATTAGTCTTTAACCTCTATACCCATTGATCTTGCTGATCCTGCAATAATTTTTACGGCCTGCTCTAAACTATGTGCGTTAAGATCTTTCATTTTTTGTGTTGCAATGTCTTCAGCTTGTTTTTTTGAAATTGATCCAGCTATATTTCTACCTGGTTCTTTTGATCCACTTTTTAATTTAGCAGCTTCTTTAATAAAATGAGATGCAGGTGGAGATTTAATTTCGAAATCAAATTTTTTATCTTTATAAACTGTAATTATTACTGGAATTGGTTTTCCAGCAAATGGTTTAGTTTTATCGTTAAATGCTTTACAAAATTCCATAATATTTATTCCTCGTTGACCTAACGCAGGCCCAACTGGAGGTGCGGGGTTTGCTTGACCACCCATAATTTGTAATTTTATATATCCACTAATCTCTTTTGCCATTAACTTGCTTTCTCTACTTGGTTATACTCTAAATCAACTGGTGTTGGTCTTCCAAAAATTGATACAGAGACTTTTAATCTAGATTTCTCTTCATCAATATCTTCAACCATTCCACTGAATGATGCAAAAGGACCATCAACAACCTGAACTTTTTCACCAATGCTGTATTCTATACCAGATTTTGGCTGTGCTACACCATCTTTTATTTGACCCAGTATTTTTTCTATTTCTTTATCGGATACAGGTACAGGAATACCTTTTGAGCCAAGAAAGCCACTAACTCTCTTTAAATTCTTGATAAGATGATATAGTTCATTGTCCATCTCGCTTTTTATAAGTACATAACCTGGAAAATACTTCTTCTTTCTCTGAATTCTTTTTCCTCTTTTAACTTCAGTTACATCATGTGTTGGAACTACAATTTCTTCAATTTTATCAGAAATCTTGGCTTTTTCTGCTTCTTCTTTTATTAATCCGGCAACTTTATTCTCAAAATTTGAGTGTGATTGAACAATATACCAACTTTTCATTAAATACTTACCTTAAGTAATGCTTCCAACAAAAATTTTAAAACTTGATCAAGTAGTAAGAAAAAAAGTGACATTATTACTGCCATTGCAAAAACCATCAATGCACCTTGCATAGTCTCTTTTCCTGTGGGCCAAGAGACTTTAAAAGCTTCTTGTTTAACTTCTTGAATGAATTTTATTGGGTTTTTCATAATTTACTATTCAGCTTATTGGCAGGAGCGGAGGGACTCGAACCCTCAGCCTCCGGTTTTGGAGACCGGCGCTCTACCAATTGAGCTACACTCCTATAGAAGTTTACTCTA
>Ga0209425_10006674_pt1 | contig 11012 bp, 8 predicted proteins | sample COG_05_FD_184749 | JGI IMG/M metagenome (GOLD analysis project Ga0209425, IMG submission 184749) | Pelagic Microbial community sample from North Sea - COGITO 998_met_05 (SPAdes) (version 2) | ecosystem: Environmental > Aquatic > Marine > Neritic zone/Coastal water | place: Helgoland, sampling... | reverse complement strand
TTTTATTAATTTTTGGTGTTAAGCGCCCATAATTTAATCTTCTAATAATAAATAAAACTTTTTAATATTTTATTATTATTGGACAGACTGTATAAGAAAGTTCCTTTAATATAAAAAAATTAAATGTTATTTTAAACGAATATAACTATTTTATGAAAAAATTAAATAATAATTACAAACCAACTATTGGAATGGTACATGGTGTGTTTGATGTGGTTCATATTGGACACATAATGCACTTTGAGGAAGCAAAAAAAAAAGTTGATTACTTAATAGCCTCTGTAACTTCGGATAAATATGTAAATAAAGCCCCTGGGAAGCCTATATTTAATCAAAACAATAGGATTAATTTTTTAAAATCTTTAAAGTTTTTTAATAAAGTAATATTGAGCGACCATCCAACTGCAATTAATTCTATCAAAACCTACAAGCCAGATATTTATTTTAAAGGAAAGGACTACCTTTTGAACAAAGATGTTACTAATAATTTAAAAAAAGAGATAGTAATCTTAAAAAAAAACAAAGGAAAGATCGTATTTACAGATTCCCCTCTTCATTCCTCAAGCCAAATTATTAACAACCACTTTAACTTTTTAAAAGAAGATTTAAGAAGCATTATCAAAAAAATAGATATTAAAAGTTTTAAAAAAAAATTATCTAAAATAAATATAATTAAAAAAAAAATACTTATCATTGGAGATCCGATAATAGATACATATAAATATGTTGCCACTTCAGGAAAGGCTAATAAATCTTCTGTTATTTCTACTCAATATTTAAATCATAAGAGTTATGGTGGTGGCACCATATTGGTTACAAAAATATTAAGTCACTTTTTTTCACAAATATCATCTTTGAATATACTTGATAAAGTATCTAAATTAAAATTATTAAAATTTTTACCAAAAAAAGTTAACTTCAAGTGCCTTGATCATAATAATAAAATAATTGAAAAAATTAGATTTATAGAAAAATACTCAAATCAAAAATTATTTCAAAGTACACTTCATGAAAACCATGAAATAAAACCTCAAGACACAATAAAATTTGCAAAAAAAATTGAAGCCATAATTAAAAAAAATGATTATGTATTTTTTTTTGACTATGGGTATATTTACAAAAATATACTAAGTACAAAGTTTCAAAAAAAATACAAATCAAAATTAATTATAAATTGCCAAAGCAATTCATATAACTTTGGCTTTAATTTGGCTTCAAAATACAATTCTGCATTAATTATGTGTATGGACGAAGCAGAATTAAGACTAACTTTTCAAAATAAATTTGAAAGCGTAAGTGACATTTTAAAAAAAAATACAAAATATTTTACAAATATAAAATATTTAATAGTCACTTGTGGCAAGAATGGCTGTTACGCTGTTCACAAAAAAAAACTTTTTTTTGTACCAACAGTTTTTTATAATATTCAAGATGCCACAGGATGTGGTGATATTTTCTTGTCTGTTTTTGGTACGCTGGAAATAAATACAGAATTTAATATTATTGAAAAATTATTAATATCCCATATTGCAGCAGGCATGCATGGGAGTGTTTTTGGCAACGATAATTTGATCAATTTAGAAGTTATAAAAAAAGTTACTGACAACGTGATTAAGTAATTTATTACTATCTGCTTTTCATGTTAAGATAGGGATGTAAATGGATTAAGTTCGCAAAAGCTATTGATAGGCTTGCCTTCTGTGAAGGTAACTTCATTTCTTAACGTCAGGTAAACTGAAGCCACCATAACGTACCTATCTGTATTGATGTTTGACAATCCTACATGAGGGTATTTATTTTAATTAAATACAATTACATTGACGCTAGGTCCTAAAACTTGACGAGTGCTACCGTCCAATTTTTTAAAACATTTGTTAGTGAATTTTTTCGAACTAGTGCTAACTGTAATAAATGCAAAATACATAAAATTAATTAGATGTATAAAAATTACAAGGTTTAGATAAAACTGTTTTGATATTGAACATTAAAATCTATTTATTCTTTCTAACAAAATATCAAATTTTTTAATTTTTATCTTGTTCATTTCTTTGATTTTTTAATCCACTGCAATGTTCATCAAAATATAAGATTTTAAAATCTTATTACAAACTTTTTTGTAATAGCGAGAAAAATTTCGTAATAATTATTGTAAATGTTTGAAAAAAGTTTTCTATAAATTAAATTATTTGATGAGTAAAATAAGTTAGAATTTTCTTTAAAAATTTTTTTGTTCCCATTTTGAAAGTTAAAAAATATTTTTTTATCTTTATTATAATAATGAAAAAATAAAGAAAGATAATTATCAGAACAAATGATGCAATCAGTTTTAGATATAATCTTTAATATATTTTTTTTATTAAGAATATATTGAATTTTGTCTTTTTTATTTTCATATAACAATTTTTCATTTTTAATATAAACAAAACTTACATCAATATTAAATTTGTCTTTAAAGTAGTAGGACTTGTCTGAAATATTAACCAAATTTTTTACTGATGTAATTATTAAAATGTTTTTAATTTTATTCTTCTGATCGATACTTTCTTTATTTTTTTTCTTTAAAAGCTCTCTAATTAAAAAAAAACTTACATCCTCATATAAATAATTTGAAGGGTTTAATAAGCCTTTTTTTTGTATCGATTTAATATAATCATGTTTAATGAAATCAAGAGAACCATAACCTAAAGTTTGATTATTTTCTTTATCAATTAAATTAAAATGAGTAAGAACATTCACATTATTTTCAATTTTAAATCGTAATTTTTCATCTAATTGATTTTTTTTTGATATTAAAACTACATTTCGTTTATAATTTTTTTTAATATATATGATGAGTTCTGTTAATAGTAGCTTATCAAGCACTTTACTAAAATAATTTCTACTTAATTCTTTTGTTTCATAAATTATTAAATCTTTTTTATTTTTTTGCTTAGGTATTTTTTTAGTTCTTATTGCAAGTTTTTTTTTTTCAATTGTGAGAATTGTATCTTTTGGATAATAATTATAAGTTTTAAACCATTTCCAGTCTGCATTATTTTCATTAATTCCATCTTGAAGTATTCTTCTTGATATTAAGTGATCTTTCGCTTCTTTAATTGAGTTTATTATGTAATAATTCTTAATTTTACCCTGAGAATTTCCTACATAATAAGTGAATGCACTAAACCCATTCATTGTAGATATAAGAAAATCAGTATTTTTTGCTATCGTTAATGAATTTTCTAATACCGTTTTAGAATAATTTTCTAATAAAAAAATATTTTTTTTTAAAAAATTATTTTTATTAATATTAATTAACTCTTTAAACTCATCATTTTCTGCGCCATAATAAATGATATTTGGAAAATTAAATTCAGTATTAATTTTATTTGTTAAAAAATTAATAAATTGGTAATAATCTTTTTTAACTAAATTATCTTTTATGGTTATTTTATTGTGATTAACTGGTTTTATTTGAATGGCAAAAGTTATCTTATTTTTAATTAATGGGATCTTTATATTTTCTTTTAATTTTAAATTACTTATAAATTTTTCGCGGTATAACAAATCATAATAATAAACATACGGTGATGGTAATGATTTATAATATAAGTTAACGTCATCATAATTTGAAGCCATAAAACCTTTTTTTTGAATTAATTGAATTTCTTTTTTTTTAATATCAAAATACTCTTTCCATTTATTTCTTCCCTCTACAAAAAATTCGTTTTGATAATTTTTTAAAAAAAAGTTTTTTATCCCTTTTTTTTTATTATTTTTTATAGAAGAGATGTAAAAAAAAGGGTCTAATATTCGATCATAGCTTCTCAATTTTGATTCGGTTAATTCGTCAATTATTTTAAATTTAGTATGTACTTTTTTTGATAAATCATAAAAAGGATCATACATTTCAACATGAAAATTTGTAGTTTTTTTAAAATATTCTGCAACTAGTATATTTGTTAAATTTCCTCCTGGAGAGTCACTACCAAAGTCAAAACCTTGTTTTGTTGTGATTAAAATTTTATCATTCATTTATTTTTTAAATATACTTAATAAAATTTCATATATAAAGTAAATAGTCTTCTTAAGTAATAAAAAAAATTTATTAAGTTCCTATAAAAAAATACAGAAAATTTAAGCTCTGGACCCAAACATAACGCTGCTTAATAATTTACCATAAATAATATTTTAAATAAATGTCAGGAATAAATAATGATATAAAATTAACTGATAAGTTCTAACAAATATTTAACAAATTTCTTTAAAAACATTAATTTAGAAACTTTAAATCTAAAAATTTTTATAAAAAAGAATTAAAAAATACATAGATTCCTAAAATATAGATGATTTTTATAGTTTAAAAAAAAATTTAATTGAAAAGATAAAAAAATATTAATATCTAATTCTTGTTAAAAAATTGATCATAAATTTTTTATTCTTTTATCAAAATATTTTATTGATTGTAAAATTTGATAATCTCCAAAATCTCCATCGTATTTAGAATTTAATATAATATAAAACCATTTAATATTATTTAAATTGATTAACGAATCATCAAAGTCTTTATGTAAATTTTCAAATATTTTAGAAAATTCTATTAGCATGAATTTTCTTTTTTCTTCTTTAATAAAAATTTCTGGTTGGCTAAAAAAATCTAAAACTAATTTAAAACAATTATCAATACCTGAATATTCAAAATCAATAAAGTGGTGTTTTTTTGAACTTATTAATATATTTCTGACATTAAAATCTGAAGGAGATAAACAGTAATATTTTTTTTTGTTAATATTTATCTTTAATTTTTTAATTTTTAGTTTTAGCTTTTTAAAAATTTTTTTTAAAAAAAAATGAATATTAATTAACTCTAAATTTTTGTTGTTTAATTTTAATATTTGATCTGTTTTATTTATTCTCAATTTTATATCATTAAAAATATCATTAATATTTGAGATTTTATCAGTAGCGAACTTTATCTTTTTATCTTTTATTTTTTCATAATTTAGTATTTTTGGTTGAATTTTATAAATAAACAGGACTAATTTTTTGATGTCATTAAAAGTTATTTTCTTTAATTTTTTACCCCTAATATAATCCATAATAATAAACCTTAATTTTTCATCATGATATCTTACAACAGGGGTCTGTTTAGTATCCTTTGTATTTTGTAAAAAAAATAAATCTTTTGAAAATGAAATTTTATGTTTAGTGTTTTTATAAACTTTTAAAATAAATTTTTTTAAATTAATTTGAATTAAATATATTTCATTATTTGTTCCCGAATTTATTTTTTTTAAAATTTTTATTTTTTTATTTATTTTTTTTTCAATTTTTTCTTTAAGCATTAATTTTTTTTTACTTAATAGGTCTTTATAAATATCTTGCCATTTATAAAAATTCATAAAGTTTTTTTTTTTTCTTGAAAAATGAATTTTTTTAATATTTTTTGGTAACTCAGATAAGATTTCATCAAGATCATCAATAAAAATATCTATTTTTTGCCCCTTAATGATATCAATTTTTTCTTGTTTAGTTTCTGCAAAATAAATTCTTTTTTGATCAATTAATTCATTCTCACAAAATGAAATTTTATTATTTTTTAAAAAATTCTTTGCTGAATTTCTTAAATTAATTTTTTCTCCTAGTACTGGGTATCTTGTTTTATGACTAATTATAAATATTTTAAAATTATTTTTTAATTCTTTAATAACTTCTTTAAAGTTATCATATAAATCTGCTTTTAAAATTTTTTCTCCATAAATTAGACCTTGTAATTCTGTCCATTGATTATTTCCATAAAATTTAATAATTTTTTTTTTTATACTTTCCTTTGAAATATTAGATTTTGTAAAATTTAAATCTGGATATTTTTTTTTAGCTAAATCATATATTAATTTATCATAACAAATTACCGTATTATCTAAATCTATACCTAATTTAATCAATTTGTAGTTTTTTATAAAAATTATCAGCAGTTAATTTTAAATATTTTCTTGCTTGGTCTTGTTCTCCTAGACCAGTATAAAATTTTTTAGCTATTTTTTCATAAATTATTTTTTTATTTTTTAAATCATCTTTAAGAGTGTATAGTATTTCTTTAATCACACCACTTTCATAGTAGTGCTCTTCTAAAAAAAATATAGTTTTATATTTTTTTAGAGTTTTTTTAAGTTCATGGATGTTTAGTGGCATAACTGTATGCATGCTATATAATGAAGCATCTAATTTTTTATTTAATAATTTAATTCTTAACTCATTACCAACACCAAGCATATTACCAATAGCAATAATAGCAATATTTTTTCCTGTATTAATTTTATTAATTTTATTAATTTTTATTTTATTCTTTCTGTTAATTGTCAGTTCTCCTTTTTTTCCAAGTCTTAAATAAAATGGTTTTTTTATTAGTGATATCTGTCTTGTTAACTCTGTAACTTCTATAGGGTCACCTGGGCAAACTACATTCATATTTGGAATATTTTTCATTAAAGAAATATCATCTAATGAGTGATGAGTTGTCCCAAGTCTTGAATAAGATAGACCTGCGCCAGTGCCAATAATTTTTACGTTTAAATTTTGATAACAAACATCAAGTTTTATCTGTTCATAAGATCTAGCAACAAGAAAAGGAGTTATAGTATAAACGTATGGTATAAACCCTTGTTTTGCTAAACCAGCTGCTACACCAACCATATTATTTTCAGCAACACCACAGTTATAAAATTGTTCTTTACATTTTTTTTTAAATTCATCAAAAAGTCTATTGCCAATATCTCCTGATAACAAAATAATTTTTTTATTTTTAACACCTAATTTTGTAATTTCTTTTGCAAACGCATTTCTCATAAATAATTAAATTTGTTTTAGAAATTCTGTTAATTCATCTTTGTTAGGTGATCTATAGTGCCAATTATTATCGTCTTCCATTGACTTTATGCCACTTCCTTTAATTGTGTTGGCAACAATTACTTTTGGTTTTTTATTTTTTTTTTTAAATGCTATATTTAACTCATTAATATTATGACCATTCACAACAATAGTGTCCCATCCAAAAGCTCTGAATTTTTTATCTAATGGCTTAATTCTCATTATTTCCTCTGACCTACCGGTTGCCTGCCATTTATTATAATCCACAACTAAAGTTAAATTTTTTAAATTTTGTGCAGAGGCAAACATTGCTGATTCCCAAGTTGTGCCCTCATTACACTCGCCATCACTAATGAGTACTACTGTCTTATAGTTATTTTTATTTATCTTATTAGCCAGAGCCATACCACAACCAAATGGTAAACCATGGCCCAGAGATCCAGTTGCACACTCAACACCACTTATCTTGGGTGAAGGATGCTCTTCGAATTTTGATCCTTCACTACAGTAACTCATAAATTCTCTTTTCGAGATAAACTTTTTTCTATATAGAGCTGAATATAGACTACTCGCCGCATGTCCTTTGCTGAGTATGAATATATTTTTATTCTTTTTGCTTATTAAAAATTCATAAAAATAAGCAAGTATATCAGCGCATGATAAAGACGAACCAAGATGAGCTGTTCTTTTTAAATAAGATAAATAAAGAGCATCTTTTCGTATTTGTTTTGAAAGTTCTATTGAACTTTTAATTTTTTCATCCATTTTACAGTATAATTTGAATTCATAACTTTTATTTTATCATTTTTATTTAAATTGATTAGTTCATCAATGGCATCATTAACACCAAATTTATTTTGGAATCCTAGTTTAATTAATTTTGATGAATCTTGCCTATAAGACCTTGGATCATTCGATTTAATTATCTTTATTTTTGCACCTGTTTTTTTTTGTATAATTTTTGCGATATCTATGACTTTAAGATTTTCAAAACCTGCATTATAAAATCCTGAGGGTATATCCTTTTTAAGAAAAAAATCATAAAGACGTACCATATCCTTAATATGAATATTGGGTCTTACTTGGTTGCCTCCAAAAACAGTTAACTGTTTTTTTTTAAGCGCATGAAGAGTTAATAAGTTTACTGTTATATCGAATCTCATTCTAGGAGAAATACCGCATACAGTTGCTGGTCTTATACAATTAACTCTTATTTTATCTTTATAACTCATAAAAATTCTTTCAGCGACCATTTTTGTTTTATTGTAAACTGATATTGGATCTAAATCACAATCTTCTGTAACCTTTTTTTCCTTCTTAACTCCATAAACGCTACCAGAGCTTGCAAAAATAAATTTATTAATTTTGTTTTTTATTGCAAGTTTCATAATTTTTATAGAAGCAATAACATTTACATCCCAGGATAAATTTGGGTTAAGATCTACAGCAGGATCATTAGCAATATTTGCAAGATGTATTATGCTGTCTATTCCTTTAAACCATTTATTGTCAGCTTCTCTAATATCCTTTTTTATTATTTCTAATCTTTTGTTTTTTTTTAAATTATTACCGAACCAAAAAGTATCAACAACTCTTATCTCATTTTTTTTTTGTTCTAAAAGCATTTCTGTAAGAAGAGACCCTACGTAACCACCTCCACCTAATATTAGAATTTTCATTTTTTATGAATATACTCTATTTTTTTTTTCTTTAGTTTATTAAAATCTTCTTTAATCCATCGTATAGTATCTTTTATTCCATAATCAATACTTTTTGTACTTTTCCATTTTAACTCCTTAAAAATTTTTTTTGAAGAAAGTTTGTAAGCAGTATCTTTACCTAAGCGCTCATTTTTTTCCATTATTGCGAATTTTTTGAGGTCTACTTTTAATAAACTTGCAATTCTTTTAACTAGAAACTTTATAGATATATATTCATCACTCGAAAGATGATAAGTTTCACCTATTTTCCCATTTTTCATAACCTTAAAATATCCTTCAGAAACATCTTTGATGTGCACAAATGATCTAACTGATTTACCACCTCCATGAATTTTAATTTTTTTTGATAGCAATATAGTCATTATTGTTTTTGGTATAATCCTGTAGAGTTGTTGATGAGGGCCATAAACATTTGCAGCTCTAGTAATCACAAAAGGGAAATTATAATATTTACAAATTGCTTTGAGGTGAAAGTCAGCACCAACTCTTGAAATAGCATAAGGTGTTGTTGGGTTGAAGTAGTTATTTTCCTTTAATATACTATTATTTTCACCATAAACTTCTGGTGTCCCGATATGAACATATTTCTTAAATTTCAATTTTTTTAATTCTTCAAATAAGCTTATCTGCGATAAAGTATTAGTTAAATACCAATCGTAAGGGTTTAAAAAACTCTCTGCGACCATTCCTTGACTTGCAAAATTTACCACATAACCAATTTTATTTTTTTTTACTAAGTTGGAAATGAATTTTATGTCATTTTTTTTTGTTAAATTCTTTTTATAAAATCTTAATAATTTGATATTTTTGTTTTTTTTATAGGGTAAAAAAGTTTCTTCATATTCTTTAGATCTACTAATACCATACACTCTAATTTTTTTATCCAATAACAAGTTAATAAAATGTGAACCAGAAAAAGAATTGCTACCAATTACTAAAACTTTAATCATTTATTTTAAAATATTCTCTGTTATAGGTAAATTCTTTAATTTAATAATATGTTTATTTTGTACTTTTGAATTACAAATTGTACATAATTTTTTAATTGTATATTTCATTTAAAATAATTGTTTAATTTCTGATTTGCAAGATAATAGTTTTTATATTTCCTTTCTAAATTTTTCTAAAAAAAAATTAGTTCAATTCTAATCTATCAATAAAATTATTATTTTTAAAATTTTTCATAATTTTATAAATAATTAAATGACATATATTGACGAGATTGCCCGCCATCTGGCTGAAGAATTGATCCATGAAAAAATGAAGCTTTTTCAGAACATAAGAAAACAATAATACCTGTTAATTCATCTACTGTTCCAAACCTACCAATAGCAGTTCTATTTTTTAAATATTTTTTTGCATGCAAGCTTTTAACAGTTTTCTTGTTCCAGTGGCCTCTTTCAGTGGCAATAATACCTGGAGCAACTGCCGTCATCACAATGTTTCTTTTTTCTATTGCTAATTGTCTGCCAACACTTCTGGTATAAGCAGTTAGTGCAGCTTTAGATGCATTAAAAGTCGAAGGACCGCTTATTTCTGTCCCCGCTATAGAGGTAATATTAATAATTCTTCCCCAATTTTGTTTTTTCATATCATTAATAAACATATTATTTACATTTACTGCTGTAAAAAAATTTAAATCCATTACTTTTTTCCAGTTATTTATATTTGTAAAGGGATCTTTTATATCTAAAGTATGGCCCACATTGTTGATCAATATGTCAATTTTTTTATATTTTTTTTTAATATTTTTATAAAGTGTTTCAAGTTTGCTAGAATTAGTAATGTCTAAATTATAACCAAAAATGTTTCCACTAGGATGTTTGGAAATTTTTTCAATATCTTTTTTATTTCTAGATGTTACTACAACTTTAGCATTAGAGTTTGCTAGAGCAATAGCAATCCCCTTACCCAATCCAGTGGCACCACCAGTCACAAGTGCAGTTTTTTTTTTTAGATCAATATTCATTATATAGTCATACTTGGGATTATTATTATTTTAGCATTGTTTAATCTACATACCTCTACAAGTTTTCTTGTTGTCACTGAAGAGGCTGTTGAACATATAACTGCAACTGCATTTGATAAATCTGCTTTTTTTAAACTAGAAATTTTTGTACTTAAATTTGGATAAAATTTATTTAATTTATTTTTGTCATCATCCAGAATACCATCAAAGTCTTTTAATAAATCGTTTAAATGATAGTTTACTAATGGTAGCATTAAACCTGCTCCTATTCCATAAACCTTACTTCCTCTTTTTTGATATTTTTTAATAATTTGTATTAAGTTTTTCATATACATTTTATAGTCATAATAAATATCTGATAATTTTCCATTAAATTTTTGTACATTTGGATTTATACTTTTGATGTTATCTTTAGATTTCTTAAAATAAATCATTAATGAGCCATAATGAAGTTCTCCAATATCATATTCTTTAAC
>Ga0209425_10006673_pt1 | contig 11012 bp, 9 predicted proteins | sample COG_05_FD_184749 | JGI IMG/M metagenome (GOLD analysis project Ga0209425, IMG submission 184749) | Pelagic Microbial community sample from North Sea - COGITO 998_met_05 (SPAdes) (version 2) | ecosystem: Environmental > Aquatic > Marine > Neritic zone/Coastal water | place: Helgoland, sampling... | reverse complement strand
AAAATGTCCAAAATAGCTCGTTTTATAACTGGTTTGTTTTTTTTACTGGTGGTACTAGCCGGTTTCATATTCACTAGTAATAATAGTGTCTTGGTGCCGCTTTGGATCGGCATTGAATTATCTCCACAAAGTCTTGCTGTTTGGGTGCTTTTAGCTTTTGCTTGGGGCGGCGTTCTGGGTTTATTGTTAGGCTATGGTTTATTTCGTCATATAAAAGCTCAATTTAAAATTAATCAGTTAGAAGCACGTCTTAAAAAAGATCAAAGTAACAATATCAGTTTACCCATTGAAACCAAAAAAGGTTTTAACAAAAGAAAAGACAAGTAGGCTGGCTATGGAATTAGGGAATTTTTTTCTATCAGTATTAATACTGATAGCTGTGGGTTTAGCCTGGTATTCAGGCTATAGGACACGCATAAAATCTCATTATTCGCTGACTAAAAATGACCATAAAGATTATTTTATAGGTTTGAATTACCTATTAAATGACGAGCCTGATCAGTCTATCGATGCCTTTATTTCTTCACTAGAAATAAACTCAACTACTCTAGAAAGCCATCTTGCCTTAGGAGATTTGTTAAGACGCCGTGGTAAAGTCGATGGATCAATCGCGGTATATCAAAAATTATTGGCTATTTCTCAATTAGATAATAAAGAATTGAATCAGGTTAAGCTTGGTTTAGTAAAAAGTTATGTTGCCGCAGGATTATTTGATAGGGCAGAAAAACTGATTGATGAATTGAAAGTGGCTGATACAAAAATTCAAATTGCTGCATTAAAGATAGGTCTTACGGTATACCAACTTGAAAAAGAATGGCAAAAAGCGATTAAGGCAGCGAATCATTTGCTTAAATTATCTATGCCTAATGAGCGTCAAGAAATTCAGGCTAAAGCTTCTCATTTCTACTGTGAACTTGCAGAAAAAGAATTAGATTTACAGCATTACAATCAGGCTAAAGAGTATCTAAGTAAAGCTAGAAACATGGATAAAGCTAATGTAAGAACTAGCTTGATTTTGGGTAAACTTGAATTTGAACAAGCGAATTACAAACAGGCGATTAAAGCCTTGCTGAAAATATCAACTCAAAACCCGAGTTTTACGGCTGAGGCATTCGATTTAATTATTGCTTCGTATCAAGCTTTAAATAATCATAAAAAAATACAAAAATTTATAGAACATAGTCTAGAAGATCCACTATCAGCAGGGCTTTTATTGAAAGTTATTCAGTATATAAAAGGCAGTGAAGGTAGAGGGAAGGCTAAAGAAGTTTTGTTTCAACGGATTGAATCAAAGCCATCAATAGAGTTGCTAGGTCAGGCCATATTGCTTAATGATAATGCCGAGATTGATCCTAATGCTGAGAAGTTTCATGAGATACTAACAAACTATCTGGAAAGTAAAACTAAATACCAGTGTGGTAGCTGCGGATTTGAATTAAAAAGTTTACATTGGCAATGTCCCGGGTGTAATGAATGGGGTTTTATTAAGCCTATAGATCCATTTATTAAAGAAGTTGATGGGTAAATAATTTAAAATTACTGAAGCGCCAAAGATCGCAGTTTTAAAAATATTTAATGATAAATTTTTATAGGTAGTAGTTATGAATTATAACAAGCAAATAATAATTGCTCTGGATTTTTCGACAGAGAAGGCCTGTTTGGATTTTTTAAAAGATATTGATCCCGATCGTTGTCGCGTAAAAGTTGGCAAAGAATTATTTACTCGATGTGGCCCAGATTTAATAAGAAAAATTAGCGCGGAAGGCTATGAAATATTTTTAGATTTAAAATTTCATGATATTCCTAATACCGTTGCAGGCGCGTTAAAGGCCGCAGCAGATTTGGGAGTCTGGATGGTTAATGTACATGCTTCAGGTGGCAAAGCGATGTTGGATGCCTCTCGAGAAGCCCTAAATTTTAAAGAAGCACCTTTGTTAATTGCCGTAACAGTACTCACCAGTTTGGGTTCTGAAGATTTAACTGAAATAGGTGTAAGCCGTAATTCTCAACAACAAGTTCAATTATTGGCTGATTTATCAGTAAATTCTGGATTAGATGGAGTTGTTTGCTCTGCGCAAGAAACGGATTTTTTACGCTCACAATGCCCAATAGAATTTAAATTAGTTACTCCTGGCATTCGTCCTAAAGGTGATAGTGTCGACGACCAAAAAAGAGTTGTTACGCCTCGTTCAGCCCTAGAGCAGGGTAGTGATTTTTTAGTAATGGGGAGGCCGATCACTCAAACGAATAACCCTTCAGTAAAATTGGATAGCATAATCCAAGATATTGAATCTTAATTCTAAAATAAAAAAATGAAAATTATAAAAGCTCTGCTAGGCTTATATTGCAGTGCGTTGATGCACTCATTTTATATTTTAAAGATTAAGGGAAAAGCAAAGGAGATTGATATGAAAGGATGCATGAGTAAAATCAAGAAAGAAATTACAAGTAACTTCAAGTTATTCAAAGCTACTTGTTTTTTTATGTTGTTGTTAGGTTCATATAACGGCTTGGCGCAAACCCATTCTGAAAATCAAGATGATTTAAACGTTTTGCAAAGTGGGCCAACTGAACAAGTAAATATTAATTTAGCCGATGCAGAGACCATTGCTATGGTTTTAGATGGTGTAGGCTTAAATAGAGCTGAGGCTATTGTTGATTATCGGGAATCCAATGGTGATTTCAAAGCTATCGATGATCTGATCATGGTAAGCGGCATCGGAGAATTTACCGTTCGTAATAATGCAGATAAAATTCTTTTATTTAGCGAGTAGTCACAAAAAAAGCCGGATAACTGATTGCCACTAGCCAAGCAAAAGCGCCGCTAATCGGCTTTATCCGGCATTTCCTGTTATTTATGCTAAAGATTCTGTTTATTTACCTTTTAAATATGCAATAGATTTAATATAGGTTTATGGCGGGGGTATATCTGGGGTATAAAAGCACTTAAAGTATCTTAAGTACTATAAGGAATTTGGCTGCCCAAGTTGGACTCGAACCAACAACCAAGTGATTAACAGTCACCTACTCTACCATTGAGCTATTGGGCATTTATTTTGATACTTATATATTATATCGACACTTACTTTGAGTGAAAGATTATAACTCTTAAGCGGCGCGTATGTTAATTAGATTTATTCATAGGGTCAACCACATCTTTGCGTTGAATAGCTCTTTGTTTAAGTAAATTATAAGAATTTTAATATAGCTATTTACGAGAACCCGGCTTAAATAGTCAGCTTTCTTATCTCTCAAGAGAGTTCATTTCGTTTTTTAATGCGCTTACAATGGAACATTTTGTTCTCGGATAAATGGATAAGAAATTTGAATCGTTTTGAAATAAATGCCCCTTTTGAACCCGCTGGAGATCAACCTCAAGCAATCAGAGAGTTGGTAGACGGGCTAAGCGATGGCTTATCAGCTCAAACCCTGCTGGGTGTAACTGGATCGGGTAAAACGTTTACCATTGCCAATGTAATCCAGGAGACTCAGCGTCCTGCCTTGATTATGGTGCACAATAAGACTCTTGCTGCCCAACTTTATGGCGAGTTAAAAGATTTCTTCCCTAAAAACGCCGTAGAATATTTTGTATCTTATTACGATTATTATCAGCCAGAGGCCTATGTTCCGGCTTCAGATTCCTATATAGAAAAAGATTCATCAGTGAATGAGCATATCGAGCAGATGCGCTTATCGGCCACTAAGTCTTTATTGGAAAAGCGGGATGTCATTGTTGTAGCGACGGTTTCATCAATTTATGGTTTGGGGGATCCGACAACTTATTTGGATATGGTTTTGCACTTGAATGTCGGCGGCAAGCTGGATCAGCGTGTTTTGTTAAAGCGCCTGTCCGAATTGCAGTACACCCGCAATGAGATGGACCTGCATAGAAGCTCATACCGGGTTCGAGGTGACGTTATCGATATTTATCCGGCTGAATCTGATAGCAATGCAATTCGAATTGAACTTTTTGATGATGAAATAGAAAGCCTGGCTTATTTTGATCCTCTTACCGGTGAAGTTTTACAAAAGGTTCCGCGTCTTACTGTTTTCCCAAAATCACATTACGTCACTCATCGAGAGCGCATGCTCGAAACTATTGAACTGGTGAAAGTAGAGTTAAGCCATAGATTAAAGTATCTGGAAGAGCATAATTTTTTAGTAGAAGCCCAGCGTCTTAAACAACGCACCCAATTTGATCTGGAAATGATGGCGCAGCTGGGATATTGCACGGGAGTTGAAAACTATTCCCGTTACTTATCGGGTCGTGAAGAAGGGCAGGCGCCTCCAACTTTATTTGATTACTTACCAGCAGATGCCTTTGTAGTGGTTGATGAATCGCATGTGACTGTTCCACAGATTGGAGCCATGTATAAAGGCGATCGCTCACGTAAAGAAACCCTCGTACAGTATGGATTCAGGTTGCCCTCAGCTTTAGATAACCGACCTCTGCGTTTTGCTGAATGGGAGCAATTGGTGCCACAGCTTATATTTGTGTCAGCAACGCCCTCAGATTATGAAAAACAACATGAAGGCCAAAGGGTAAACCAAGTGGTTAGACCGACAGGTTTATTGGATCCCATACCTGAAGTCAGACCAGCCACTCATCAAGTGGATGATCTGCTGTCTGAGGTTAGAAAACGCGTTGTAGTCAATGAAAGAGTATTAGTAACGACCTTAACCAAGCGTATGGCTGAAGATTTAACCGATTACTTGGCTGATAACGGCGTACGTGTACGTTATTTGCATTCTGATATCGATACAGTTGAAAGAGTTGAAATCATTAGAGACCTGCGCCTTGGAGAGTTTGATGTCTTGGTCGGAATTAACTTGCTACGTGAAGGGCTTGATATCCCAGAAGTTTCTTTAGTGACTATTTTAGATGCAGATAAAGAAGGTTTTTTACGCTCGGAACGGTCATTGATTCAGACTATGGGGCGAGCTGCCAGAAATATTAATGGCAAGGTTATCCTTTATGCAGACCGTGTTACAGCTTCCATGCAGCGTGCAATTGATACAACGATGGAACGTCGTCGTATTCAGCATGAATATAACGAAACACATGGAATAATACCCCAAGGTATTGAAAAAGGCGTGGCAGATATTATGGAAGGTGCTGGACAAACTCAGGGTAAAGGTAAGCGCAGCTACACAAATTTCCGTGAAGTTGCTGAGGCTGAAGGTGAATATGATTCTGCTTCAAAAGCGATGAGCCCAGCTCAAATGGCTAAAGAGATTAAACGTTTGGAAGAAGTTATGTATGAGCATGCTCGAAACCTGGAATTTGAAGAAGCAGCTCAAGTTCGCGATCAGGTTTCAAAGATTAATGGGAAATTTATTTCTTAAAATTTTACTGGATTTCAGAACTTATTTATTAATAATCTTTTAGACGATGCGTCTAACCTGAAACTTGCACCAACTCCTTAATTTCCTTGTGATTTCGCCTTAGTATCTCTATAATCGCCGCTCTTTTCGGAAAGCCTGTAAGCTGCATATTCACAGGGTTTTAGAAGGATGGGTAATAGAAATAGGCGCGTAGCTCAGTTGGTTAGAGCGCTACCTTGACATGGTAGAGGTCACCAGTTCGAATCTGGTCGTGCCTACCAATCCAAAAATGCTAAAGCTAAGTTGTAAATATATTGTAAAAGGGGAAAGCAGGACGACTGTTCCTGTTCAAAAAAATGTTAACTATCACATTACCAGACGGCAGCAAGCGAGAATTTGATCAGCACGTAAGTGTGCATGGTCTTGCCGAAGCAATCGGTCCTGGTTTGGCCAAAGCTGCTATTGCCGGGAAGGTTGATGGTCAATTAGTCGATACTTCGTTTGAAATTGAGCAGGATGCTGAAGTCGCTATTGTTACTTCTCGCGATCCAGAAGGTCTGGAAGTCATTCGTCATTCTTGTGCTCACCTAATGGCTAATGCGGTTCAAAATTTATTTCCTTCAGCGCAAGTGACTATTGGTCCGGTTATAGAAAACGGATTTTTTTATGACTTTGCTTTTGAAAGGCCATTCACCCCAGAAGATCTTGAAGCTATCGAAAAAGAAATGCTACGCCTGAGTAAGGAAGAGGTGCTAGTTGAACGTAGCATGATGAACCGGGATGAAGCGGTTGCTATGTTCAAAGACATGGGGGAAACATACAAAGTTCAAATTATTGAAAGCATTCCTAATGCTGAAGGTCTTTCATTTTATCGTCAGGGTGATTTTATTGACCTTTGTCGTGGCCCTCATGTTCCTACTACAGGCCATATCAAAGCCTTTAAATTGATGTCTGTGGCCGGTGCTTACTGGCGAGGTGATTCCAACAATGAGATGTTGCAACGGATTTATGGGACAGCCTGGACTGATAAAAAAGATTTAAAACAATATTTACATTTACTGGAAGAAGCAGAGCGTCGCGATCATCGTAAGATTGGCAAAAAACTCGATCTGTTCCATTTTCAGGAAGAGGCGCCTGGAATGGTATTTTGGCATCCTAAAGGCTGGAGCATTTACCAAATAATTAAACGCTATATGCAAACCTTGTTTGAGCAAAATGGCTATCAGGAAATAAATACTCCGCAATTAGTTGATTACAGTCTCTGGGATAAATCAGGGCATTCAGCTAAATTTTCTGAACAAATGTTTAGTGTCGAATCTGAAAATCGTATGTATGCAATTAAGCCAATGAATTGCCCATGCCATATTCAGGTTTTTAATCAGGGTTTGAAATCTTATCGTGACTTACCTTTACGTTTAGCCGAATTCGGCTCATGTCATCGCTATGAACCTTCCGGCAGTATGCATGGTTTGATGCGGGTTAGGTCATTTACCCAGGATGACGGGCATATTTTCTGTACTGAAGATCAGATACAAGATGAAGTGTCAGTATTTATTGATATGGTTTACAAGGTTTATCAGGATTTTGGCTTCGATGAAATAATCTTACGACTTTCTACGCGTCCCGAGCAACGGGTTGGTGAGGATGATGTGTGGGATCGGTCAGAAGCTGCATTACAAGAAGCTTTGGATAAGACGGGCAGGGAATGGCAACTATTACCAGGCGAAGGAGCTTTTTACGGCCCTAAAATTGAATTTGCGCTCAAAGATTGCATGGGCCGAGAGCAACAATGCGGTACTATTCAAGTTGATTTCTCTATGCCAGGTCGACTCGGTGCACATTTTATTGCCGAAGATAACAGTCGTCATACGCCAGTCATGTTACATCGAGCAATTTTTGGTTCTTTTGAGCGTTTTATCGGGATTTTGATTGAACATTATGAAGGCGCTTTTCCTGCTTGGTTGTCGCCAATTCAGGCCGTAGTTTTGAATATTACTGACAAACAGGCCGAATATTGCAATAAAATTGTGGATTCCCTTAAAAATAAAGGGTTTAGAGTCGAAAGTGACTTGAGAAATGAGAAGGTCGGGTTTAAAATCCGCGAGCACACAGTACAACGAATACCCTACCTGCTTGTAGCCGGTGATAAAGAAGTTGCCGCAAATACCATTTCGGTCAGAGATCGTACAGGTAAAGATCTGGGAGTAATGGAGATTGCCCAGTTCGAAGCGTTGCTACAACAGGATATTGAGAACTACAGTAGGGTTTGATAACAGGGTTTGATAGTACTAAAGATTAACTTGAACGGAGAAATATATTATTAAGCGTGAAAATGCCAAAAGCAAAAAGGCCATTATCAATGATGATATTACTGCAGAACAAGTTAGATTAATTCTTGCCGATAGTACCCAGAAAGGGATAGTGAGTCTGGAAGAAGCTAAGCAGGAGGCTGCTGCGGTTAAACTAGATTTAGTACTAATTTCGCCTGATGCTGAGCCACCAGTTTGCAAAGTCATGGATTATGGCAAACATGTTTTTGAGCTTAAAAAACAAAATGCGGCTAACCGTAAGAAACAAAAAGTTATTCACGTTAAAGAAATCAAATTTAGACCAGGGACGGAAGAAGGAGATTATCAGGTAAAACTACGCAACCTGATACGTTTCCTCAATGATGGAGACAGAGCAAAAGTCACGGTACGTTTTCGTGGCCGCGAGCTGGCTCATCAACATATCGGAATGGAGCTGATTCAGAGATTGAAAGTTGATCTTGCTGAACACGGCACCGTCGACCAGGAACCTAAAATGGAAGGTCGACAGTTAACCATGGTGTTAACCCCGGTAAAGAAAAAGCTGTAAGAGTTTCCCTTTTATTCTTTGAGAAATCCGAAGAGTTCGGGAGGAAATGCTTTTACTTAATTTAAACGTAAGGAAGCCAAACAAAAAAACGGCTTACCTTAAATGCGGAGTACGACAATGCCTAAACAGAAAGTACACAGTGGTGCTGCAAAGCGCTTCAAAAAGACCGGATCCGGCCTCAAGCGTAAAAGCGCCTATAAAAGCCATATCCTTACCAAAATGACGACCAAGCGTAAGCGTCAATTACGAGGGACTTCTGAGGTTCATCCTGCAGATATGTCTAATGTAAAACGCATGCTGCGTCAGAATTAAGGGGGATTAACTAATGGCAAGAGTTAAACGTGGTGTTGTAGCACACCGTCGACATAAAAAAATTCTAAAGCAGGCTAAAGGTTACTACGGAGCTCGTAGTCGAGTATTCCGCGTAGCTAAACAGGCTGTTATTAAAGCGGGTCAATATGCTTATCGCGATCGTAAGGTTAAGAAACGTGTATTCCGTGCCTTATGGATTACCCGTATTAATGCGCAGGCTAGGGTTAATGACATAAGCTATAGCCGTCTGATTGCTGGCCTTAAGAAAGCTGAAATTGTAATTGACCGACGTGTATTGGCTGATTTAGCTGTCAATGATAAAGATGCTTTTGCGGCAGTTGCTCAAGAGGCAAAAGCGGCACTCGCCTAATTTATTAACCAGACGAGACCTGGATCAGGTATGGATAATCTGGAATCCCTAACAAGCTCAGCCTTGCAGGCTATCGAACTAGCTGGAAATGCAGCTGAGCTTGATGGTCTGCGTGTGCAGTATTTGGGCAAGAAAGGCAGTCTGACTGAACAGCTCAAAGCGCTGGGCAAATTACCTGCAGAAGATAGGCCGGCTGCTGGTGTAGCCATTAATCAGTGTAAGCAACAAGTTCAAGAAGCCATAAATCTGCGCAAAGAATCTATTGATACTGCGGCAACTTCTGAGTTGCTGCAACGTGAAGCGATAGATGTTAGTTTACCTGGCAGGCGTCAGCAAGCTGGTGCATTGCATCCAGTAACTAGGACTATTGAGCGTATAGAAGATATTTTCTCCGCTGCGGGTTTTGACACGGTTGAAGGCCCAGAAATCGAAGATGATTATCATAACTTTGAGGCACTTAATATACCTGATCACCATCCAGCTAGGGCAATGCATGATACTTTCTATTTTGATACCAATACCTTACTGAGAACACACACCTCGACTGTTCAAGTAAGAACCATGGAAACTGGTGAAGCGCCTTTTCGAATTATTTGTCCGGGTCGAGTGTATCGCTGCGATTCTGATTTGACTCACACACCTATGTTCCACCAGGTAGAGGGTCTGTTGATTGATGAGAATGCTAGCTTCGCCGATTTGAAAGGCATTATCGAAGATTTTCTTAAAGCGTTTTTTGAAGCAGATCTTTCTGTACGATTTCGTCCTTCTTATTTTCCATTTACTGAGCCATCGGCAGAAGTTGATGTGCAATGTGTCAATTGTGGTGGTGAAGGTTGCCGAGTTTGCGGTCATACTGGCTGGCTGGAAATTCTTGGTTGCGGCATGGTGCATCCCAAAGTGTTGGAATTCTCAGGCGTTGATTCTGAAAAATATTCCGGCTATGCCTTTGGCATGGGAGTTGATCGTTTAGCTATGTTGCGTTACCAGATTAAAGATCTGCGGTTGTTGTTTGAAAATGATTTACGTTTTCTGCAGCAGTTTTCTTAGAGGGTTGATCCAGTGAAATTCAGCGAAATTTGGTTGCGTGAATGGGTTAACCCAGAAATCACCACAAAAGAATTAGTTGCTCAACTGACTATGGCAGGCTTGGAAGTGGATGCTGTCGAGCCGGCTGCAAATAAATTTACCGGGGTTGTTGTAGGTGAAGTCATTAGTGTTGAAAAGCACCCTGATGCCGATAAGCTTAATGTTTGTCAGGTAAGTAATGGTAATGAAACATTACAGGTAGTATGCGGCGCACCTAATGTTGCCAGCGGTCAAAAGGTCCCTTTTGCTTTAGTCGGCGCGCAACTGGCGGTAGACTTTAAAATTAAACAAGCCAAATTACGTGGTGCTGAATCTAACGGCATGCTGTGTTCTTCAGAAGAATTGGGTTTGGCTGAAAAATCTGATGGAATTCTAGAGCTTCCAGCAGACGCGAAAGCTGGTCAGGATATTAGAGAATATCTAAAGCTTGATGACTCACTCATAGATCTAGATTTAACGCCAAATCGAGGTGATTGCTTAAGCATTCAGGGCATAGCGCGTGAAGTCGGAGTACTGAATAAATCTCAGCCAAATTTTCCAAATTTAGATGCTGTACCAAGCACTATTGATGATGTTTTCCCAGTTGAGCTACTTAGTCCAGAAGATTGCCCTAGATACCTGGGTCGGGTTATTCGTAATGTTAATGTTAGCGCGGTATCTCCTGTTTGGTTACAGGAAAAACTCAGGCGCAGTGGTATACGCAGTATTGATCCGGCGGTAGATGTCACAAACTACGTTATGTTGGAACTTGGCCAGCCACTACATGCTTTTGATCTAGATGTTCTTGATAAAGGTATTCAAGTGCGTCGAGCTAATCAAGCTGAAAAGCTGGTGTTACTGGATGGCCGCGAAGTAGAGTTGGATAAAGATACATTAGTTATTGCTGATCATACAAAAGCTTTGGCTATTGCTGGTGTAATGGGTGGTGAGCATAGCGGCATAAATACCAATACTCAGCATATTTTCCTGGAAAGTGCATTTTTTAACCCCCTCAGTATCGCCGGTAAGGCACGCACTTATGGTATGCATACAGATGCCTCTCATCGTTTTGAGCGCGGAGTCG
>Ga0209425_10006669_pt1 | contig 11015 bp, 11 predicted proteins | sample COG_05_FD_184749 | JGI IMG/M metagenome (GOLD analysis project Ga0209425, IMG submission 184749) | Pelagic Microbial community sample from North Sea - COGITO 998_met_05 (SPAdes) (version 2) | ecosystem: Environmental > Aquatic > Marine > Neritic zone/Coastal water | place: Helgoland, sampling... | reverse complement strand
ACCATCTTTTTGAAAAATATTATTTGTATACGGCAATACATCTTCAGAATAACCAGAATTCCATTTTAAAGAACATTCAACTTCGATATTATTATTTTTCCCTTCAATATAAATTGGTTTTTTAAAAAGATCATTACCGTTTTTGTTTTGTAATTTTTCTCTTTTGTTATCAAGAAATTCTACAAACTCTAGAACCCCACCATCAAATTTAAATTCCTCTCTTTTTTCTTTCTTTTGACTTAAATCACTAAAAATTACTTTAATTCCTTTATTCAAAAATGCTAATTCTCTCATTCTTTTCGTAATGATATTGCCACTAAACTTAATTGAGGAAAAAATTTCTTTTGAAGGTAAAAAAGTAATTTGTGTTCCTGTTTCTTTTGATTTTCCAATCATTTTAAGAGGGGCTTTTGCTTCACCATTATTAAATTCAATAAAATGTTTTTTGCCATCTCTATGAATTTCTAATTTTAATTTTTCAGACAATGCATTAACAACTGAAACACCAACACCATGAAGGCCTCCTGAAACTTTATAGGAATCATGATCAAATTTTCCACCAGCATGAAGTTGTGTCATAATTACTTCAGCAGCTGATTTTTTTTCACCTTTATGCATGTCAACTGGGATACCACGCCCATCATCTTTTACTGTAATTGTTCCATCATTATTAATACTTACGAAGATACTTTTGCAATATCCAGCTAAAGCCTCATCTATAGAGTTATCAACAACCTCATAAACCATATGATGAAGTCCTGTTCCATCATCTGTATCACCAATATACATTCCAGGACGTTTTCTGACAGCTTCTAATCCTTTAAGGACTTTAATTGAGTCAGCCTGATATGTTTTATTATTTGTCATTTTTTGATTTTTATGGAAAGTAAAATTATAACATTTTTTAAAAAAAAATCTTAATTTTAATTAAAAAAATTCGTTTATTACCTTAAATAATCCTTGTAAAATATGACTTTTAGAACACTTAAAACTTCAATATTAAATATAATGGATAATACTTATATTCGATCTAAAGATCGCCAAATTAGTAAATTTTGATTTAAATTCGTTTAAAAATTCTTTAATTAGTTGGTTATTTTAAAATCAATGTATAGGATAATTTGATGCATATAAAAAAAACCAAACTAAAAGACTTGATTATACTTAAATCTGAAGTTTATAAAGATAATAGAGGTTTTTTTAAAGAAATAAATAAAAAAAGAATCTTAAAAAAAAACTTAGTATTTGATTGTTTGTCTCATTCTAAAAAAAACACAATTAGAGGATTACACTTTCAGAAAAAAAATCCTCAAGGTAAGTTTATAACTGTAGTTCAAGGAGAAATATTAGACGTGGCTGTAGATTTAAGGAAAAATTCTAAAACTTTTGGACAGTATTTCTCTATTAAAATTAAATATGACTCTAATTTTTCAATTTATATACCAGAAAATTTTGCTCATGGATTTGCCTGTCTTTCAAAAACATGCACTCTTTATTACAGATGTACAAACTATAGACATAAAGAGTCTGAGACTACTTTAAAATGGAATGATCCAGATTTGAATATTAGATGGAATATACAAAAACCTATTTTATCAAACAAAGATCAAAATGGTTTTTCTTTTAAGGAAATAAGAAAAAATATTTTTTAGAAAAATAATAAATAATTTAAACTTTTTAAAACGATCAAATTTTTTTAAGAATTTTTTTAATTGATTTACAAATTTGAATCACTTCTTTGTCTCTAAGTTCTGGATAAATTGGTAAACAAAATATACCTTTCGATTTTATCTCTGAGTTTTTCAATCTTTTATTACCTTTAAAAAATTTTTGATATGCTTTCATTTTTTGAATTGGGTATGGATATATGACTCTTGTTTCAATTGATTGTCTATTAAGTTCTTTCACTATTTTATTTCTTTGAGGATGATAAATTGTAAACAAGTGAAAAACATGGTCTGAATAACTTCTTAATTCAGGTAATTTCAAATTAACAGATCCAAGTTCTTTAAAATATAATTTAGCTATATGCTTTCTTCTTAAAATTAACTTTTCAACTATAGATAATTTAAAATTTAATATACTTGCTTGAATTTCGTCTAGCCTCGAATTAATTCCGTCTTCGTTGGCATAATATTTATTGATGAATTTGTTGTTTCTATCTACAGTTTCAATTCCATAAAACCTTATTCTTTTAATCTTTTTATATAGATAATAATCATTTGTTAAAACAAAACCACCATCTCCATAAGCACCTAATATTTTTGTTGGATAAAAAGAAAAACATCCTAAATTTCCTATAGTTCCACAAAATTTATTTTTATACATAGCACCTTGAGATTGTGCACAATCTTCAATAATTTTTAATTTATGTTTTTTTGAAATTTTAATGATTTTGTCCATATCACAAGTTTGTCCATATAAATGAACAGGTATAATTGCTTTTGTCTTCTTTGATATTTCTCTCTCTATTTTGGATGTATCAATTAAATAATTATCTTTAATATCAACTAGCTTTGGAATTGCACCCACACTTCTTATTGCCGAAATAGTTGGAATGGCTGTATTCGATGCGGTAATAACTTCATCCCCTTTTTTAATATCCAAAGATTTTAAAGCAATTATTAGTGCATCCGTTCCACTACCAACAGCAACACCGTATTTGGATTTATATCTAGTAATGAATTTTTTTTCAAATTCAAACAATTCATTACCAAAAAAAATTTGGCCACTTTTGAGAGATTTTTTTATTTTAGAAAAAATCTTTTTTTTATATCTTTCAAATTCACGATTATATGACCAGAATTTAATCATCTACAAATTAACATGTGCAAACCATTTTGTTTTATTCAAAATATTTTTTTCTTTTTTGAAAATCTCTTTTTTGTGGTTCCAGGCAAACAAAAAAGTGTAATCTGGTATATTCCTCTTGAAATAGTCAACAGTTACTATTGGTATGTGTGTTCCGGGTGTAAAGGTATTTATTTTATTAGGGGTCGTATCACATATGAAGTCTATATCATTATTTGTAATTCCACAGTAATTTAATATCGTTGTACTTTTTGAAGTTGCTGCATAACCTGCAATTTTTTTTCCATTTTTTCGCATATTGTTTATTGTTAACTTCAGTTTTTTTTTTGAAGTTTCACATTTTTTTTTAAAATTTAAGCATCCCTTAATTGAGTCAATATTTTTTTTCTTCTCTTGTTTTAAAAATTTTAAAACATTATTGCTTATCTTATGAACACCAGACCTGCCAACAACATACCGCATAGATCCACCGTGAGTTTTTTGGGGAAGGACATTAATTAAATCGAAGTCAAATAACTTGAATATTTTCTTTATAGAACTTACTGAAAACATGAATATATGCTCATCATAAATTTGATCATATGATGTTTTTTCATACATAGAGCCTAAATATGGTTCTTCAAATATAAATAAGCCATTTTTATTTAATAAATATTTCACACCTTTAATTAAATTTTTTAAATCTGGAACATGGCAAATCACGTTCGCTGCGGAAATTATATCGGTATTATTTTTAAACTTTTTTAATTTTTTTACATTTTCATATGTAAAAAAACTATTTATCGTTTTAATGCCCCTTTTTTTTGATATTTTTGCAACATTAGATGATGGTTCAATTCCCAAGGTGTTTATCTTACTATCTTTAAAGTTGTTCAAAAAAGTCCCGTCATTAGAACCTATTTCAATAAGATTTTTTGATCGTTTTAAATAGTTTTTTTTTATCCAACTTGAATATTCTTTAAAGTGGTTTATCATTCCTTTTGAGCTGCCTGTAAAGAAAGGGTAATTTTTGTTAAACATTAATTTTGGTTTAGGATGATCATTTAATTGAAATAATGAAACTTCTTTTGAAAAACCAACTTCCATTTTAAAAAAAAATTCTTTTTTAAAATCTTTTTTTTGTAAAAAACCATTCGCTATAGGCATTTTACCAAAAGACATAAATGGTTTTATTTTTTTTTTTGTTATTTTGCAAATCATTTAAATATTTTTTAACAGCTTTATTGTTTCTTTAATATCTTTTTCTATGTCTGAATTTAAAAATAAGCCTTCATTATTTAATTTTTTTTGGCTAACATGATATGATAATTGATTCATAATTACTGAACTAACAAGTTTAATTTTAATTTTTTTTTTATATTTTCTTATCCTTTTTATTATCTGATTTACTGTAAAATTGCCTGATAGTGCGTTAAATATATCATTCTTAAAAAAGTCATTTTCTATTGAAAATTTGAAAACTTTAAAAGCGTCTCTGAGTGATAGGTATGGTCTATACTGATTTAAGGCTGTTTTATAAACATTTATATCTTCATTAATTGCTGCATTAAAGCAAAATTTATTAACTGCAGTATGAAATCGAATTCCTTTCGAAACTCCAGCAATTGTTCCAAAACGAAAAGTGTTAAATTTTAAATTTTTGCTTTCCTTTTTAAGCATTTTTTCTTCTATAAGTTTAATATCAGCATAAGGAGACTGTGGTTTAAGGTATTTCTCTTCACAGTTCTCATCTACTATTTTTGCTTGTTTCCCATAAACACTAGTAGAAGAAATATGAACTAATTTTGCTTTTTCTTTTTTACAAAAGTTTATGACTGTTTTCAAACATTTAATATTATTTTCGTACATTGTGTTTTTTTTTCCAAAACTTTTTTCTGCATTTGTCATTGAGGCTAAATGAATTACATAATCTATTTTTTTTAAATTGTTTAAGCTATTGGGTTCTTTTAAATCTTTAATTAAAAAATTTAGATTATTCTTTTTTTTTGAATTAAATAACGTGTAAAGCGTATTAGATTGAAGATTATCTACTACAAATGTTTTTTTTATTCCTTTAATTTTATGAATGTTTTCAACCAAGTATGAGCCTATATGGCCACAGCAACCTGTAATTAATAAATTCATTATTTTTTGACTATTTTTAAGAAACTTTCGTAATTTTCAATATAATCTTTGAATTCATATTCTCTATCACAAAAAACCATTAGTATGCAATTGTTTGTTTTAAATTTAATCTTGCACCAAGTTTTAGGGTTTAATAATAAGCCTTTTTTATTTTTATAATCAAGAATATTTTTGAATTTCTTAAATCTATTTTCATATTCTACTTCCATTTTACCAAAAATTGGTACCAAAAATTGTTTACATTTTTGATGAGCATGATCTCCTCTTGTAAAATTCTTTTTTCCATAAATTAAAAAAATTCTCTTTGATTTAAATGGCACATCCTTACTTAATGAAAATGGTATAAGACTTCCACTTTTTTTTGTAAATTTTTTAAATGTAAATTTTTTCATATAATTTTAATTATATCATAATAAATGATTTATATTAATTTACCATTGACCTTTGATAAATGTCATAAATTTAAATTTATTATTAAATAAATCCTTTTGGCGGAGAGAATGGGATTCGAACCCATGAAAGGGTTACCCCTTTACACACTTTCCAAGCGTGCGCCTTAAACCACTCGGCCATCTCTCCATAATTTCTAATATTAGATATCAATAAAAGTCCACGGGCTTTCAAGGTATTTTGTGTATTTTTTAAACCAAAATGATAAATATCTTTCTGCTAAATATGCATATATTCTGGTTGTGTCATAACCACCCAATTCTTCAAAACCAAATTTTTTTTCACATCTTTCTAGCCACGTAAATAAGCTTGTAAACCACCTATTTAAGATTTCTGGTTTTGCTATAAACATTATGTGTGGATTGAATGAACTTTCATTATATACAAATTTTTTAAAATCTTTCTTATCGTTGTTTTCTAGCATTTCAATTGCCTTATCCATATTCCCATATCCATGGTGCATATCAAAATGCAAATTTATAGTTTCTTTTTTTTTATTAAATAGAATAGAGGGGTTTTTTATTAATGATTTCCATCCCCTTTTTAGAATTTTGATCTTTTTGGCACCTGATATACTTATTGGTTTACAAATAATAGCGTCATATTTCTCCCAACTTTCAGGAACAAATTGTATTAAGTGCTCTTTGATATTTTTGATGTCAATTACTTTATCTTCTGACTGAGGTTTAATCCAAAATCTTCTTTTTTGGCAAAAACCTACCCACTTTTTATCTTCTAAATTCATTAAGTTTTTCCAATACCAATAATGAAAAGTTAGTTCAGAATAATATTTTTCTTTATAAAAAATATTATTCTTATTATTGCAATTTATATAATTAGGTAATGAGTCATCTTTTCCCACCCATCCAATTTTGTAATTTGTATCTTTTAAAAAACTTACATGTTTATTGGTCACACAATAAATGTCTAAAAAATTCATAAATATATCAATTAACTATTCACTCACAGCAAAGTTAATACAATCTTCAAAGTTTTTTAAATTCATAAGTTTGGAATAATTTTTATAATAATATTTAAAACTTAAATCTTTATAATTTGAAATTTTTAAATTTAATAAATTGTTATTTGGTCTTTTCTTTATTACTGACACACCATGATCAATTGTACAAACACAAATATCTAGATCTTTTGTCTCTCTGAATTCCACTATAGCTTTCCAAACATCACCTACCCATGTTCCCAATGAATACGGCACTGTTTGATCTGAATACTCTTCCGGAAGTGAGTCATGGCACATAATTGTCCCATCTTTTCTCAAAAATTTAATTGAATTTTTAATATCTCTTTTAACTTGATGATACTCGTGCAAACCATCTATAAAAATAATATCAAATTTTTTTTCGTTTGACTCAAAAAATTCATCACTTGTTTTTTTTATTGTTCCACCTTTTATGGGATCTACTCCAACTTTATTAATAATATCAATTTTAGAAAAACATTCATTATTGAAACAACCTATCTCTAAATAATCAGAGTAGTTTTTTTTTTTAATAATTTCATTAATAAGCTCCCACCTCCTAGGTTTATTGTTAAAATCAAAATCTACTTTACCGTAATAGAAATTTAGTAATTTATAGTATCTTTTTTTTAATTTTCTAAACATAATTAATATTTTTTATTAGATAAAAAGTAGCTTTTCACCTTTCCATAGAAAAAAAGTTTTATCTTTTTTATTATGTTGGTTTTTATTTTCTTATTATTAGTTCCAATAATACCACTAACATCTGGATATGTTGAAAAATGATTAAATTTTAATTGATCATTAATTCCTAGTAGAGTTGCTTTGGCTACACAATGCTCCATAAAAATGCCATTGGTGTCATTAATTTTAGAAGTCATCGGAATAACATATTTTAAAAAAAAAAACTTAGATCCACCAAATACATGGCTATCTACATATGTTAAATTATTTTTAATACAGACATAAATATCAGATTTCTTTTTTCTAAAATCGTCAAAAATTTTATTAAAATTTTTGATATAATATCTTCCTGTTACCTTTAAATAATAATCTGTATTATTGACTGTATTAGAATTTTCAAAAACCTCTTTTAAACATAAATATTCTCCATAACCTTTGCCAAGACTTTTTTTAAATGTGTTATTAAGATTTGAAGATATGATTTCAATTTTTTTGTTAGGAAAATTTTTAGATTCTTCATTAAAAAAATTTAAATTATAGCCCGAATTTTCAATAAAAATTATTTTATCGACCAGTTCATTTTTACACCATTTTATAAATGCTTTCTTATAATCATTTAATCTATCTATTTCTGATGTTCTTTTCAAAAATGGTATGTTGATAGGTTTTATACACGCCGTCAGTATTATTGATAAATTAAAATTTTTTTTTTGAGAATTGATCATGACTTTAAAATTTTTTTTAATTTATTAACATTTAATGAAGAGTCAAATGGCATTCCTAAATTGTCTTTTTTTCTTAAAAAAATTTTTTTTACATTTTTTTTGTCTTTTTTAGCAAAATCAAAAATAAATTGTGATTTACCTCCTAAATTTATAATTCCTTTTTTATTTAATAACTTAAATAAAATTTTAGTAACTTCCTCATGATACATAAAGCTAGTTTTTACATTGGCGAAAGCTTTACTATGAACAAATGGTTTTTCAGTCATACAAACTCTTAAAATTAATGAATTTTTGTATAATTGAACTGACGCTTCCCCACCTAATTTGGACCAAGCATAGTTATTTACTGGCAATACCGGATCTTTTTCAGAATAATTTCCCTTGGTACCTGGGTAAACATAGTTAGTTGAAAAATATAATAATTTTACATTATTTGATGAACATGCTTTAGTTATATTAGCCGTTCCAATTATGTTTAAATCTATACTTTTTTCAATGTTTCTATTATGAATATCCATAGGTCTCGAAAGACCAGCTAAATGAATAACGATATCTGCTTTTGTTTTTTTTAAATATTTATCAATACTTTTTAATTTAAGAATATTTAATTCATTTTTATTTGGGAAAAATAGTTTATGTTTTAACTTAGCTTTTTTAAGGTTTTCACCAAATCTACCTGTACCACCAGTAATAATAATATTTTTTCTCATAAAACTATATTATAATTTTTATTAGTGATAATTATAGAAGTAAATTTAATTTTTTAAAATAATGCATTTTAAAATTCTTAAAAAAATTGTTGGCATATTTGGATTTAAACTTACTAGCAAAAACTTAGTTAAGGTTGAAAGAATTTTAGCCTCCAATGATTCGTTATCTATGGATAGAATCTTGATTAATATCTTTAACACAAAAAAGATGACTGGTCTTATTCAAATAGGTGCTAACGATGGATTGCGATTTGATAATATTAATAAACATATTAAGAAATATAAACCTAAATCAATATTAGTTGAGCCAATAAAAGAATATTTTAATGAATTAAAAAAAAATTACAAAAATTATGAAAACATTTTTTTTGAAAATATTGCTATTTCTACTAATGAACAAATAAATTATTTATATAAAGTAAAATCAAAAGATTTAGATAAATACGATGAGCATATAAAGGGGATTAGTTCATTTGATATAAAACATTTAATAACACATGGTGTTAAAAAAAATCATATTACTAAAGAAGAGACTAAAAGCATGTCTATTGTAAATCTTTTTAAAAAATACGATTTTGACATTGACCTTTTACTTATTGATGCGGAAGGATATGATTCTGAAATAGCAATTGATTTACTTCGAAATTCAAATTTTAGACCTATAATTATAATTGAATATATTCATGTTAAATTTCAATCAATTAAAATTTTGAAGGACTTATTTAATACAAAAAAATATAAATATATAAAAATTAATGAAAATTTAGTTTGTGTGCCAAATGAAATTTCACTTAATATTGATTTTTAATTTACTATCCAGTCTTTATATTTATCTTTATTTCTATAAATAAATTCTGGAAAATTTTCATCAATATTTACGACTTCGTATCTTTCATTACGACCAATAATATCTTCGCCTAAAATAATTTTTTTTTTAATTTCTTCTAAATTAAGATATTTTGAATCTATTTTTTCCTTAAAAACATAAGGATCATTTGTTTCACATAGATTTTTATATTTATATAAAAGTTCATTGGGTGACTTTAAATTACAAAAATGCCATCCACCATTATCTATAATGTTATTCAGTCTCAGTTTATCTATTCTCCATAACGGTCTTTTCTTAAATTTCAAACCTCTCAACCATTGTGGGGATTTAAGGTATTTTTTTAAACAAATTCTAGTTCCATACCAGTAAGGATTTAAAGTACTCTGCATATTAAATTTATAATAAAAATGCATCTGTTTAAAAACTGCAAACCTCATTTTCTTTTTAAATTCATTTAACATTTTGGGATTTGGTATTTCGTCAAGATCAGATATAAGAATTAAGTCTTCATCTGACGATTTTAATAAACCTTTTGAAATACAATTTCTTTGAAAATTTTCCCTTAAATATGGATTGTTGCCATCTGGCATGTCCTTGACTGGCACGTAAATTATTTTATCTTTAAATTTATTAAATTTTTTTATATCAAATTTAAGTTTTTTTGGATTATTTTGCCAAGTTTTATTGCCTTCTACTATCACAAAATAGTCAACATAATCATTGAGGATATTAAGTCTTAAATCTAATAATAGATCTTCGTCCCAGTATGAAAAACAATCATATAATTTTGTCATTTTTCTTTATTTATTTTTAAAACTCCTATGAATGCCTCTTGTGGTATTTCTACTCGCCCAAATTGTTTTGACTTTGCTTTGCCTTTCTTTTGCTTTTCTAATAATTTTCTTTTTCTATCTGTTGCACCACCACCATGAATTTTTGTTAACACATCTTTTTTAAAACCTTTTATTGTTTCTCGAGCAATTATTTTTCCTCCAATGGCTGCTTGGACTGGTATCATAAAATTATGTCTTGGTATTAAATCTTTTAATTTTTCACATACTTCTCTTCCGATTTTTTGGGCAAAATCTTTATGTATCATCATAGCTAATGCATCCACAGGCTCTCCATTTACTAAAATTCCTAATTTTACTAAGTTACCCTCTCTATGTTCTATTATTTCATAATCAAAACTTGCATATCCACTTGTCATAGACTTTATTCTATCATTAAAATCAAATACAACCTCGTTTAATGGAAGCTCATAGTTTAATACAGCTCTACTTCCAGAGTAGGATAAATTAGTTTGAATGCCTCTTTTATCTTGGCAAAGCTTTATAATTGATCCTAGGTATTCATCGGGTGTAATAATGGTTGCTTTAATCCAAGGTTCCTCGATTAATTTGACTAATGTTGGGTCTGGTAAACTTGAAGGATTATGCAAATCAATAATATCTTCATTGTTCATGTAAACTTTATAAACAACACCTGGTGTAGTTGTTAATAAGTTGACATCAAATTCTCGTTCTAGCCTTTCAGTAATTATTTCAAGATGAAGTAAGCCTAAAAATCCACATCTAAAACCTAGGCCTAGGGCTGAGGAGGACTCGGCTTCAAATGAAAAACTAGCATCATTCAATTGAAGTTTGGCTAGTCCATCTTTTAGTTTTTGATACTCTGAACTGTCTACTGGAAATAATCCACAA
>Ga0209425_10006667_pt1 | contig 11016 bp, 10 predicted proteins | sample COG_05_FD_184749 | JGI IMG/M metagenome (GOLD analysis project Ga0209425, IMG submission 184749) | Pelagic Microbial community sample from North Sea - COGITO 998_met_05 (SPAdes) (version 2) | ecosystem: Environmental > Aquatic > Marine > Neritic zone/Coastal water | place: Helgoland, sampling... | reverse complement strand
AACGGCTAATCCGAAAAGCTCCACCGGGAGATTGGATGTTTTTACACGCTTGCTAACTGACTATACATCAGAATTTGAAACTGTAAGTGGCGGCTATAATGGACCACTTTATGCCGAAATTTCTCCAAGAACATTTAGTATTTTAGTTCGAAAGAATAGCTGTTTGAACCAATTACGATTTAGAAAGGGTAATCCAATAGCAGCAGACTCTGCGATGCGTAAACTGCAAGAAACCGAAGGTTTGGTAGTCACGCAGGAAACTAAAATTGATATAAATAATGGAGTGGCTATTAGTGTCGATTTAATCGGCGAGGTAGAAAGTGGCCTTATTGGGTATAGAGCAAAACCTCATACGGCTATTGTCGATGTAGATGAGCCAGGATCTTGTTCAGTATTGGACTATTGGGAACCAGTCTATCGGCAGAAAAATAGGCCTGCAAATTTAATACTCAACCCTGACGAATTTTATATCTTAATGTCAAAAGAATTTGTTACGGTTCCTCTAAATTATGCCGCAGAAATGCGCGCTTATGATACAAAAGTTGGCGAATTTCGAGTACACTATGCTGGATTTTTTGATCCTGGGTTTGGCCATAAAACAACTGGTGGATCGGGCACCCGCGCAGTTTTAGAAGTTCGGTCCCATGATGTCCCATTTCTTATCGAAGATGGACAAACTGTTTGTCGACTTATATATGAACGAATGACCCAGGTACCAGAAAGATTATATGGCACCCAAAACTTTGGCTCTAATTATCAAGGGCAAGGCTTGAAACTATCAAAACACTTCAGAGATCTAGCTGCCGGCTAAGGCAATAAAAATCTAAGACTATTCCTCTTAAATTAGGAATTAAATACCCCTGACTATTGATGTAGGAATTTCTATTAGTAAAAATTTTATCCAACTTGACATACTAACTAAGTAAGGGTTTGATCCTATTGATCATAGAATTTCTCTTTCGCTATTTACCAGTCGATACATTTAAAGGAGACATATTGTGGTTACAGCCGTAATGCCAACCTACGGAAGAATAGACATAGCATTCGAACGCGGGAAAGGGGCATATTTATACAGCACAAATGGGGAGAAATATCTTGATTTTGCGACAGGTATTGCAACGAACTCCCTTGGACATGCGCACCCACATTTGGTAAAAAAACTTCAAGAACAGGCTGGGAAACTCTGGCATGTCTCAAATCTATATAATATTCCCGAACAGCAGCGATTTGCCGACCGTTTAGTATCCCATTCCTTTGCTGATACAGTATTTTTCTGCAATTCAGGAGCCGAAGCAATGGAAGGTGCTCTAAAAGTTGCACGTAAGTATCATTTCGCTAATGGAAATCCAGAACGAGAGCAAGTTATCTGTGCTACGGGGTCTTTCCATGGCCGCACTCTAACAACGCTTTCTGCCGGCGATAATGATAAGTACCGGGAAGGGTTTGGTCCGCGACCTGGAGGATTTGAACATGTCGCGTTTGGAAACTTAAATGAGATGCGTGCCGCTATAAGTGAGAAAACTGCGGCAATATTAGTGGAGCCTATTCAAGGCGAGGGTGGAATTAATCCGGCAACAGCAGAATACCTTCAAGAACTTCGCAAAGTAGCCGATGAATTTGGTGCTTTATTAATATTCGACGAAGTCCAATGTGGGATGGCTCGTTCTGGAAGCCTTTTTGCGTATTCACAAGCTGATACTGAGCCCGACATAATGGGACTAGCTAAAGGAATTGGCGGTGGTTTTCCTGTTGGAGCGGTCTTAGCTTCGGAGAAGGCTGCAATTGGAATGGTTCCAGGCACTCATGGCTCAACATATGGTGGTAATCCATTAGCAATGGCAGCAGCTAATGCCGTACTGGATGTTATGCTTGAACCAGGCTTTATTGAGTCGGTCATTGAAAAAGGTGTTTACTTAAGAAAAGGTTTAAATAAATTAAGTAAAGACCATCCTACAGTCATAGAATCTATTCGTGGGACTGGCTTAATGATGGGCCTTAAATGTCTGGGACCGAATCTGGAATTGATGACAGCATTTAGAGACCAAAAGTTACTGACTGTCGTCGCTGGGGATAATGTGCTTAGGATCTTGCCTCCACTGAATGTAAAAATTGATGAACTGGATGAGGCCATTGATATAATGGATAAAGTATGTAAAACAATGTCAAGTTAGAGATGGCCTGATTGGGCCTTTATATATTCCCTTAATTAGATACTAGTAACCGGTGATAAGGACCGTAATGTGACGGCAATGGGTAAACATTTTCTAAACTTAGATGTTATAAGCAAAAATGATCTGAGATCCATAATCGATACTGCAAAGGATCTGAAAAATGGAACTGCTAGCGTTGATAAACCCCTAGCAGGTAAAGCACTGGCGATGATATTTGAAAAACCGTCGACCCGCACCCGTGTTTCATTTGAAGTCGGAATGAAGCAACTCGGCGGTGATGTAGTAATTTTAAATAGCTCAGAATCACAAATTGGGCGAGGGGAAACTATCGCTGACACCGCCCAAGTTCTCTCTAGATATGTTGATTGCATAATGATGAGGACGTATGGACATGAAAAGATTTCCGAAATGGCAAAATTTTCAACAGTACCTGTGATCAACGGTCTTACAAATAGCTCGCATCCCTGCCAACTATTAGCAGACGTGATGACTTTCGAAGAACACGCTGGTCCCATTCGCGGCAAAACTATTGCCTGGAGTGGCGATGGAAACAATATGGCTTCCTCATGGATCCATGCGGCTGTTAAATTTGATTTTAATCTTCGCATCGCGTGCCCAAAAGAACAAGCACCTCACTCAGAACTCTTTGAATGGGCTAATAAAAATAATGGTTCAGTTAAGCTATTTAACGAGCCAGCAGAAGCTGTCAAAAATGCCGACTGTGTTGTGACCGATACATGGACATCTATGGGGAATGACCAAGCAGATCCTCATAACCATTTGGCTCCATTTCGAGTAGATAAAGCCCTAATGGACCATGCATCGGTGAATGCAGTATTTATGCATTGCTTACCGGCTCATCGCGGGGAAGAAGTCACAAGTGACGTCATAGATGGGCCGCAGTCAATTGTGTGGGATGAAGCAGAAAATAGACTCCATACGCAGAAAGCTATTTTACTTTGGTGTTTGAAGTGACGACTTCACCTATCAAAAATGTTAACGACAAGAAAATAAATAATGGAAAAGACATTATATTACCTTTTCAAATTGAACCTTATTCGCTTCGTGGCAGGTTTATTGGTTTAAGCGAGGCAACTACGTCCGTCATTAAGAACCATAAATACCCAGACCCTGTGGCAAATTTACTAGCCGAAATGCTCGTACTGGCACCATGCCTTTCTAGTGCACTTAAATATGATGGTGTATTCACACTACAAGTAAGTGGTAATGGGCCCGTTAAAACGCTATTAGCAGATATTACCAGTGATGGTGAGTTACGAGGATATGCCAACTTTGATGCAGAACAAATTGCGTCACTAAATTTGACGCCCAATGTCCAGCCCTCGCTTAATCAATTAACTGGCACGGGGTATATCGCTTTTACAGTGGATCAAGGCAGTAAGGGTGAACGATACCAAGGCATTGTAGAATTATCAAATTCAAACCTTGTAGACTGCACCCATGCCTATTTTCGAAACTCTGAACAACTGGAGACTGTAATAAACCTAGCAGTTGAACAATCAGCGCAGGGTATCTGGAAGGGTGTAGCAATCATGATACAGAGACTTGGGTTTGCTGGTGGACAGGGAATCCCGCAAGGAATAACAGAAGATGAATATGATGAAAGCTGGCGCAATGCTGCCATTATGTTAGGAAGTTGCAAAAAATCTGAATTGCTCAATAATGAGCGCACACCAGAAAAGCTGTTATTTCAACTATTCCATGAGGCTGGAGTAAGAATTTATCCAAACAAACCCATCACCGCAAAATGCCGGTGTTCAGTCGAAAAAGTGGAGAGAGTGCTCCATTCCCTTGAAAATCATGAAAGAGATGATATGAAAGTCAACGGTGTGATAACAATAACGTGTGAATTTTGTAAAACAGAGAGAATTTATGATGATAATGCACTCATGGAACTCGATAAATCCAAATACGTCTATCGATAATTTTAAGGTGGATCATGCCATCAAGAATATCACCAAACGAGGTATGCCTTCTGTGGAGTTATATCAGAAATATAAGTCCTTATTGGCACTAGTTATTGGCTTCTGTTTGATACTAGCGGGCTGCGACACAAAGCAAATTTCCAATTCTTTACCTGAGTTAACCTTCAAGCACACAAAAGTAATCCAGTTAAACGTCCAGGAAATTGAAATTATTAATGAATTTAAAATGCCTTTTAAGCATCCTAATATAGAGCATTTGGTTCCAATTTCTCCAGGCGCAAGCGCAGAACGATGGGCTTCAGATATCCTAAAGCCAGTTGGAACATCTGGCACAGCACAGTTCGTCATTACGAATGGCTCTATTATTCAAGAAAACCTGAAAATACAAAAAGGTATTAAAGGAGTATTTTCAATAGATCAATCAAAACGTTTTAACGCAACAGTCGATGTACGTATAGAGATCTTTAAGGACCAAGAAAAAAAAGCCGAGGCTCGAACGTCTGCGTCTAGGTCACAAACTCTGCGCGAAGGTGCTTCGCCTAATACTCAGTCCCAGTTGTGGTATACACTGGTTGAAAAGTTAATGCAGAACTTTGATCGCGAAATGAGGAAACAAATAAAAAAACATCTTGTAAATTACGCGAATTAAAAATAGTAAAAAATGTGGCAATACTAAGCATTCAATCCTCAGTAATATTCGGATATGTTGGAAATAGCATTGCAGCCCCTGTGCTTCAAACGCTAGGACATGATGTATGGAGAATTGACACTGTAAACTTCTCTAACCACCCTGGTTACGGAAAGTTTACCGGAGCAGTAAAAGAACTAGAACAATTAGATAATGAAATTAAAGGGATCTGCGATCTTGGCATACTGCCTAATTGTGAAGTGATACTATCTGGCTATTTAGGAGAAATAGACACGGCGGCTAGTGTCTTAAAAACAGTTAATCTTGTAAAAAAACAAAACAAAGCAGCTCTTTATGTATTAGACCCTGTAATAGGCGATGACGATCAAATTTATGTTAATGAAGGTTTAGTAGAAGTTTTCAAAAATAAACTATTACCAAAAGCCGATGTTATTATACCAAACCGAAGCGAACTTGGCTGGCTTTCTGATATCAAAATACGCGACCTGTCGACTCTAAAAATAGCCGCTATGAATATAATTAAGAGGGGACCAAAAAATGTAATAGTAACTGGGGTTCTTGATGCTGAAAATATCTTAAATTACGCTTTTAGTAATGACGGTATATGGATGACTTCTGTATCAAGGATAAAGCAGAAGTTCAGTGGGACTGGCGATTTATTTTCTTCATTATTCACAAGTGCATTCTTGGAAACTAATAACTTATCCAATGCTCTAGCTTTTGCAACAGAGGGTTGTGAGACCGTTTTAAGAGCAACCTGTGAGCGAAATTCTAAAGAACTAAGCCTTATAAGCACGCTGAGCAACTTGTCGACGATCAAAACAAACGGGTCTGCTAAACTGATTTTATAACCTCGTTAGATATTTAGATTTTATCCCGCCTTCTTGAGATGATTTTCGATCAAGGTCTCTGCTATCTGAACCGCATTCAACGCGGCGCCCTTTCTAAGATTATCAGCTACACACCAAAAAATTAAACCATTTTTCACCGTGGGGTCCCGCCTTAACCTACTAATATATACACCATCTTCCCCTGCGCACTCCTCAGGTGTTACATATCCACCACTTTCTCTATGATCAACAACGATTACACCTGGAAAAGCACTTAAAACGTCACGGGCCCCTTGTTCATCTATTGGTTTCTTCGTCTCAATAAAAACTGCTTCCGAATGACCAATAAAAACTGGAACCCTTACGCAATGTGCCACCACATCTATTGCTGGATCTAAGATTTTTCGAGTTTCAGCTGTCATCTTCCACTCTTCCTTAGTAAACCCATCATCCATAAACGTATCAATGTGAGGAATGCAATTAAACGCTATCTTTTTACTAAACTCATGGTTCTCTACTGGATCATTTACGTAAACTGCGCGCGTCTGGTTAAATAACTCATCCATACCAGAACTTCCCGCCCCTGATACAGACTGATAGGTTGAAACAACCACTCGGTTAATCTTAAATACATCATGTAACGGCTTTAATGCCATAACCAACTGGGCTGTAGAACAATTCGGATTAGCTATAATATTTCTCTTGGAATATCCTCCCAGGGCATCCGAATTAACCTCAGGAACAATTAATGGAACATCAGTTTCCATTCGCCAGCGAGAGCTGTTATCGATGACCACGGCCCCTTGCTTGGCCGCTTTTGGAGCAAACTTAGTCGCTATAGAACTACCAGCAGAGAATAAGGCTATTTCAGTACCTGTAAAATCAAAAGTTTCAAGGTTCTGCACTTTCAGAATACGCTTATCTCCGTACGAAACTTCCTTACCAATAGATTTTTCAGACGCTAAAGGTACTATTTCCTCAATAGGAAAATTTCTTTCCTCAAGAGTCTGCAACATCTCACGACCAACAGCACCCGTTGCGCCAACAACTGCAACTTTAAAACTCATAGAATATCCATTTCAAATATATTTTCTGAGGCTCTTTTGAAAATTTTCAACACCAATTTTCAGATTCCCCGCTCACTAAGGAAATTCAGTGTTCCTAGACTGATCTATCTAGTTCTTTTAAGATATTATCCATCATAACATCAGTCGAAACTAACGTCATCCCTGTTTGCATAATATCTGGGGTTCGTATTCCAGATGCCAAAACTGATTGTATTGCGTTATCAATTAAATCTGCGTCATTCTGCATATCAAATGAATACCTCAGCGACATCGAAAAACTTAAGAGTTCGGCGATAGGGTTGGCCATTTTTTTCCCTGCTATATCGGGCGCGGAACCATGAACAGGTTCATAAAGTGCAAAACGTTTCTTAGTAACCTCGTCTACCGCACCTAAGGATGCAGATGGAAGCATACCGAGGGACCCAGTTAACATGGCGGCGCAATCAGAGAGCATATCGCCAAAGAGATTATCCGTTACAATAACGTCAAATTGCTTCGGGTTTCTCACTAATTGCATCCCACAGTTGTCGGCGTACATATGCTCGGTCTCGATATCTTGACCTTCCAGTTTAAAAAGGTTTTCCATTACTTCACGCCATAAAATTCCAGACATCATCACATTGGCTTTTTCAACTGATGTTACTTTACCTCGCCTTTTTCGTGATAAATCAATGGCAACTCGTCCAATTCTTTCTATCTCGGGCGTTGTATATAAATTCGTATCATAGCCTTTTTTATCACCATTTGGCAGCTCCTCAATACCTCGCGGTTCCGCAAAGTATATGCCGCCTGTAAGCTCTCGAAGGATTAATATATCCAGGCCCTCAATAACTTCTTTTTTTAGCGTTGACGAATCGACCATAGCGTCAAAAACCATGGCAGGTCGGAGGTTGGCAAAAAGGTCCATTTCTTTCCGCAAACGTAAAAGACCTCTTTCAGGTTTTAATTCAAATGGCAAATCATCATATTTTGGACCACCAACCGAACCAAACAAAACTGCATCAGCACTAATTGCATCAGCCAGAGTTTCATCCGTTAACGGCGTTCCATGCGCATCATATGCCGCTCCACCAACGAGCCCCTCTTCCAAATCAAATGACAATGACCGCTTAGCACCAAGCCATTCGACAACTCGAAGAACTTGCCCAACAACTTCAGGACCAATACCGTCTCCTGGAAGCACGAGTAATTTTCTATTTGATGCCATAATAATTTTTCCTCAAAGTTAACCCATTGGGTTAAATGGCTTAACTTTCGTTGTAATTAAACCCAGGGTTGCTCGATTTCTCGTCTCTTTTCAAAATCACCAATACTATCCTGTTTTTGCATTGTTAATCCAATATCATCCAAGCCATTGATTAAGCAATGTTTACGAAATTCATCGATCTGAAAATTTATTTTGTCGCCGTTAGGTCGACCTATTTGTTGATTTTCTAAATCAATATCTAATATCGAATTTGCCCCGTTGTTGGCATCATCCATTAGTTGATCTAATTGTTCTTTTGAGACCACGATCGGCAGAATACCGTTCTTAAAACAGTTATTAAAGAAAATGTCTGCAAAACTAGTTGAAATTACACATTTGACTCCAAAATCTAATAATGCCCATGGGGCGTGTTCGCGAGAAGAACCACAACCGAAATTATCACCCGCGACCAATATACTTGCATCCCGGTAAGCCGGTTTATTAAGAATGAAGTCTTTATTCTCACTTCCATCCGAGTTAAACCGAATTTCGTTAAATAAATACTGCCCTAAACCAGTCCGCTTAATTGTCTTTAAAAATTGTTTTGGAATCAATTTATCGGTATCAATATTAATCATGTTCAATGGTGCCGCTACACCACTGTGTTTATCAAACTTCTCCATAATTTAACTCCCCCATCAATTTTCATAAGTCCCGAACATCAGCCAGCCTGCCTTTGATCGCTGCTGCCGCTGCCATAGCAGGACTAACTAAATGTGTTCGGCTCCCAGGTCCCTGCCTACCCTCAAAATTTCGATTAGAAGTAGACGCGCACCGCTCACCTGATTCTAGTTTATCCGCATTCATTGCTAAACACATTGAGCATCCCGGTTCCTGTCTCCAGTCAAACCCAGCCTCCTTAAATATAGCACCCAAACCTTCTTCTTCAGCTTGTTCTTTTACTAATCCCGAACCTGCGACAATCATAGCATGAACCCCAGAAGCCACTTTTCTTCCCTTTGCAATCTCTGCAACGGCTCTTAAGTCTTCAATGCGACCATTTGTGCATGAACCAATAAAAACCTTATCAATTTGTACATCCGATATAGGTGTCCCAGCTTGCAATCCCATATACTCGATTGAGCGCTCAATCTTAGCGCGGCGGACAGTGTCTTCTATATCTTTTGGGTTAGGTATCAATCCAGTTATTGGGACAACCTCCTCTGGATTAGTACCCCATGTAACTTGAGGCACAATATCTGAAGCTTTAAGGATTACTTCTTTTTCATATAAAGCTCCCTCATCAGATGGAAGGGTTTTCCAGTAAGTTACAGCCTGCTCATAAGCACCAGCCTTTGGAGCCATTGGCTTCCCTTTCATGTAATCAAATGTGGTTTCGTCTGGAGCAATCATACCTGCCCTAGCCCCACCTTCAATTGCCATATTACAGACTGTCATTCTTGATTCCATAGAAAGGTTTCTTATGGCTTCTCCTGCAAACTCTATGACATGACCAGTACCACCCGCTGTTCCTATTTTTCCAATGATGGCTAATATGACGTCTTTGGCTGTCACACCTCTGGAAAGAGTGCCCTCAACAGTCACTCTCATATTTTTTGCCGGCTTTTGAAGTAGTGTCTGGGTGGCAAGAACATGTTCCACTTCTGATGTGCCAATACCAAAGGCTAAAGCACCAAACGCACCATGTGTTGCTGTGTGACTGTCACCACAAACAATAGTCATTCCAGGTTGAGTGAACCCTTGTTCAGGACCAATGATATGAACGATACCCCTGCGAGCATCAGTAAGGTTAATATATGGAACACCAAACGCTTTAACATTTTCTTCTAAGGTTTCAACCTGAATGCGAGATTCCTCCTCAGCAATTCCTTCCGAAATATCAGTTGTCGGTGTATTATGATCAGCTACTGCTAGGGTTAAGTCTGTTCTACGGACCTTCCGTCCTGCAGTCCGCAACCCTTCAAATGCTTGCGGACTGGTTACTTCGTGCACTAGATGCCTATCGATGTAAATTAGGCAAGTACCATCATCTTGCATGTCAACTAGATGAGCATCCCAAATTTTATCAAAAAGTGTCTGTGGTTTTGACATTATACAGCTTCTCCAATTACTAATCGTTACGTCACCTAGGCTTTTCTCTGCATAGGCCTGATAGCTTTCGCAAAGGACTCTAATTTAGTTCATTCAACTGACAAAGCTGATTTTGAAGCAAATAGACAATCAAACACAATTTTGTAACCATCATCATATTGATAATAGGTTTTATAGGAATGTCTTGCTTCCTCAAGTGACTAGCCCAACCAATCACAATAAGTAATCTTACTATTTGCTCTCAGTATTTTTAGAAGGTCGCTGTATTTTTTCTGCGATTCGAGCCGATTTTCCGCGACGTCCCCGCAAATAATATAATTTAGCTCGACGCACCCTACCACGGCGTACAACCTCAATCTGATCTATCCTAGGAGAATATAAAGGAAAAACTCTCTCAACACCTTCTCCATAGGATATTTTCCGCACCGTAAAATTAGAATTTATTGAATCTGCTTTGCGTGCAATACAGACACCCTCAAAAATCTGAACCCTCTCTCGTGTACCCTCAACCACTTTAACATGCACTTTGAGTGTATCTCCTGGCCCAAATTCTGGAATGGGCCTATTCTCTACTACCCGGTCAATCTGATCCTTGCTAATCTTCTCGACGATGTTCATCCGCCTAACTCCACTGTTATTACGACCACTCAATCATAGGGTCTTTACATATTTAACTTCACTTTTGGTACCGCGCCCATAAATCTGGCCGCCGATCCCTCGTAATTGTCTCTGCCTGCTTTCGTCGCCATGTTTTTATATCTGCATGGTGCCCAGACAACAAGACTTCTGGAACAGTTTTTCCTTTCCATTCCCTTGGCTGTGTATAAAGAGGATACTCAAGTAGTCCATCTATAAAGCTTTCCTCTTTAAGTCCGTCCCGGGATCCAAGTACGCCCGGCAATAACCTTACACAAGTGTCGAGTATTGCTGTGCATGCGATCTCACCACCCGACAAAACGAAATCACCAAGGCTTACCTCTTCCAGCTTTCTAGACTCGATTATTCGTTCGTCCAGCCCTTCAAATCTCCCACACACTAAAACTACACCTGGATCT
>Ga0209425_10006663_pt1 | contig 11020 bp, 10 predicted proteins | sample COG_05_FD_184749 | JGI IMG/M metagenome (GOLD analysis project Ga0209425, IMG submission 184749) | Pelagic Microbial community sample from North Sea - COGITO 998_met_05 (SPAdes) (version 2) | ecosystem: Environmental > Aquatic > Marine > Neritic zone/Coastal water | place: Helgoland, sampling... | reverse complement strand
CTCTCATTCATTTTTACTAATCCTAAATTCATTTCTTTTATCATTTTTAAGGTTTTAAAGGGTTTAATTATCACTCATTTACATAGTAAATATACGAAATTTTTTTGAATTGCACAAGCTTTTTTGTACTTTTTTTATTTGTTAAATTCAATGTTATATTTTGGATTGAATTTTTCAATCAACTCTTTTTCCTTATTAGCAATATATTCAGGACCACCATTGGTAAATTTCCATAACAATGAATCCCAATATTTTTCCGCTTCTTCTAAAGGATTTATTCCAATTTCGGTTGTCGGTTCAGATAGTTTACTTTTTAGAATTTTCCATTTCAAAGAAGAAGGCATTGTTGCTTTGTAGTGTTCTTGTAATCTAAGATAACCTTTTCTTTTACCTTTTACACCACCAATACCAACATAAACTAACTCACCATCTTCATATAGCTTATATAGGATAGGTGATATTCCATCAGTTTTATATTTTAACTTTGCTTCTTTAACTGTTTCTAATAAATTTTTCATTCTTTTAAGGTTTAAATTATCACTCATTTACATAGTAAATATACGAAAAATAATTGGATTGCACAAGCTTTTTAGTGTTTATTTTTAAAAAAAAACACTATGGATATGTGTATGTAGATAAGTGGAATGAGGCACCAATTAGATTAAACTTTAAGTGTGGTGCAACCTATGTAGATAACTTATTATAATTTAGCAGAACCTACATCTATTGGTTCTCTTTTCATGTGATTACCAGATGCAAAGTTTGAACCCCATTTTAAATAACCACATAAAAATGCTTTTCTAAATCTATTTGAGGTATTTTCTTCTGAACCATGTACTACATTTGAATGTATAAATGCAACTTGTCCTTTTCTTAAATAACCATCTATTTTTGGAAACGTATGTCCTTCGGGCATAACACAAGGTTTTCCTCTTTCATTTCTCCAATTTTTTGGATTCGAACCTGCTCTTTCTTCATCTATTTCAATTGGTAATCTACCAAGGTTTTGAGTTCCCTCGTAATACCATACTGAACCATTTTGTGGGTCGTGATTATCAAATGCAATTGAAACGTTTAAAACTTCATTTGCATCACATTGTGTATAAAATATATTTTGATGCATATCTCTACCTAATTGTCCTGCAGGTTTAAAATATGCCCAAGTTTGTAAACCTACTACCTCACCTTGTAATAAAAATTCAGTAGCTTCAATGATTTTTGGATGTACTAATAATTCTTTTAATTTTTCAGATTGTTTATGTGGGTACATAAATGGGTCATATTCACCCCATTCATTATCACTATCATTCTGACTTCTTTCTAATCTGATTTTTTCTAATTCTAGGTTATACTCATCTACTTGTTCTTCTGTAAGTAAATTAAGTACAGATACTCCTTTATATCTCCAATCAAAAAGTAATTGTTGTTTTTCTTCTTTTGATAAATATTTCATGTAACGTATTTAAGTTTGTATATCTATATATATTAACTTTTATAAAATTGTAATAAATTTGGTAGATATAATTTTAAGTTTGGTATTATATCATTATTAAGTGTTATTGATAATCTATTTGATTCACTAACCGATTTATGCGATATTCCATTTTTTACATAAGATTTGTTAGGTCCAGATATTCTCCATTTTAAAAAAATCATATTATATAGTTGGTTACTACTATAATAAGAACTTCTTTCTGAACTTATTTCATATATAGGAGAAGCTTTATCATTTACTTTTTGAATAAACACTCTTTGAATATATCCACGAATGTAATCACTCTTGGTAGGAGTAGGTATATAAGATTCAATTTTTCGTGTAGTACGAATTTTCTTTTTCTGTATTTGTTTATATCTATTTAAATTATCCATCTATTGTCCTATCTAAATTTCTTAAACTTCCCTCAACAGTTGTTTGCCATATATTAGTACTAACTTCATGTGAAATTTGAGTTATTTGAAATATTTTATTTTTATATTTTAAAGGCAAATCACTAATAGCAAAAGTATCTCCTACTCTAAGTCCACTAACTCCATGTATTGTAAAATTAAATTTAATTGGAAGTAAAGGTGGGTTTTTACCAGTTGTAAATTGAGTCTTTATATTACCCTTTAATCTACCTTCATTTAATAATTGAACTTTTTTCAATAAGTTAGGGTCATTATATCCACAAATTACAGCTAACTTTTCGATTGTAGTTTCATTTGCACTCCACCAATCGTATGATTCCTTTGCAACATCAATATTTTCTCCTCTATCTTGAACTCTAGGAACTACACATCCATTTCCTATAAATAATTCATAATTAGCTTTTGCCTGTTGTTCTTTATCTTCCTTACTTTGTTTTACTTCCGCATCTTCTCTTGCTCTCCTCTCGTCTGGAGTTTCAGATGCTTTTTCTTTATCTTTAGCAAGTTTAGCACCCTCTACATTAAATATATTTAATTTTTGAGAAACATCATCTATTCTTGTTGTAAATAGACCATCCATATCTACTTCTGGTTGTTCTTTATTTGGATTTTTTGATAATTTTGATAATTTTCTTCCAATTATCTGTCCTTTCATTGCAGAAGGAATATCAAATTTTAATTCTGCAGATAAAAATGGTGTTTTTAATCCCCTTGATTGAAATGCAGCCTTTCCTAATCCTCTATCTTTTACTTTTCCTGTAAATGTAGCATCAACAATATGTAATTCTTCTTGACCATCTGCAGTTTGATAATGTGTTCTAACATATTCTGCATATCCATCATCTGTACAAGGTGGTGGTAGAACCGCTCCACGAGGAATTATTTGAAAATCCCAATACATATTTACCGCAGAACTCATACCATTTAATAATTCATAATAAATATCTTTAGTATTATAAAGACTAGCTTCTAATGTTTTACAAAAGAATTCAAAGTTAATATATAAATCTCTTAAATACCCCCATTCACCTGAATCAGCTTCATAACTTAAATAAGAAGAATCGTATTTTGCTTGGTCAGAGTATTCTAAATCATAGTCTTTTGGAAAATATGATGCCTGAGCCTTATCATGATATGCAAATGGATGTGTATCAACAGTATCCTCTAAGAAATTACCTTTAACAATATTTAAATCTCCTAATGGTTTTTTCCATTCACCATCAGTAGATAGAGCACCAGCTAAATCAAAACTAGGATGTTGTCTGTTTGGAATATAAAGAAAATTAGAATTTGCAGAAAACATATTTCTATGAGCTCTACAAATAGTACTACGCCAATTTATTATACCATTGGTTGTTGTAGCCAATTCATTATTACATCCATCAATTTTTCTAGGTGTAAGTTCTACTCTATTTTGAAAATCAAGTATTGTAAAAGCTACTGCTACTCTAATAAAAGATTTATCAGAAAATAAAGGTATATCTGTTGGTATTTTTAATTCTTTATCATTTTCTGATACTAATTTTACATCTTTTGTTGAATCAACTAAATCTTTTCTAATACTTTCATCTATATTTACATAATTAGCACTATTTAATAACCATTTTTGGGTTAGTGGTAAGTCTTTTAAAGCGTTTGAACGTTTATGAGATGGAAGTTTATTAAACATTTGCATATATAATGAATATCCTACATCTTTCGTTTTATTTACTTTAGTAGCTACTTTTCTAACTTCGTTTGATGAAAATGTTTCACCTGAATCGGCTGATTTTTTTCCTGTCTCTATTCCTTTGTGATGTTGTAAATAAGCCGGTAATTCTCCAATAGATGTTAGTTCTACACCAATATTAAAAGTTTCATTATCACCATAACTTAAACCACCATTTGTTATAGTACCTAATACTGCATCATAATGTGCACCTGAATCTTTTCTTTTCGTTTGAGTATAACTTAAATTATTATATTGTATAATTGTACAAGCATCAAGTGGGTCACATTTTTGGTTTATTGATGCATTTGTGTTTTCTCCCCACTCAACCAATACATGATTACCTGGTTCCATAAAGTATTCCATTACCAATTCTGCCTGGCCTAAAGAATAACATATTATGGTAAAGGATGTTTTTTTACTTAATCCCTCATTACCTTGAGATATATTAATTGAATCTATCGTTGGTGAAGGTCTAAAACCTCTATCATCTTCTGCATATATTGATTTACCATTTTTATCTGTTCCAATTCTACCACTTTTTCCTGTATTACCATATTGTTGAGTAAACGATACTGCTTCTCTTGATGATTCTAACACTAAAAAATCTCCTAGACAAGATACCACTCGTATCCAAGGCATTACCTTTGATGTAGTAACATTACTTTTAGTTTTGGCTTTTATTGCCGTTACTATCGTTTTATCTATATTTGCTAATTGAGGAAAACCCATAACTTATTATTTATTAAAGTTATTTACAATTGTATTATAATCTATTGGTATTCTAAGTATTGTTCCATCATCAACTGATAATGAAGCATCGTGAATGTTATTGGCCGTTGCAATAATCCACCAATAAGATGAATTACTATAAAATTGAGAAGCAAGTGAATCTAATCTATCTCCTGTTTGAGTTACCACATAGATATCACTATCTTTTAATGGTATATTAGGGTATATCTTTGAACGATATACTCTTTTACCATCATCTAACTTTATTTTATTATTATTTTTATATCTACTTGCCATTATTTTTTATCTTTCATTAGTAAGCTGAACCTATTGCATTATCTATAGCAGCATCCTGTTCTTGAGATGGAGTTCTAAACTTAATTGATGACCCATTTTCCTTTATCTCAATATATCCCTTTTTACCTAATACCTCTACTTCTAAATAAACATTAAGGTTAGGGCCGATTAAAGCTACCTGCTCACCATCTGGTCCCCAAGTTGTACCAATATAAGCATCAGTTGTTAAATACTGAGCCTCTTTAGGCATATTAGAATAATTAATTGGTTCAACTGTTGCATTTTCATCTCTTGCAATGAATCTAGTTAGATAACTCATATATGTTTCTTGTTGAGCGGTTGTCATATTATTAGAATCTTGAGGTATTTTTTTATCAAGATATTCTCTTGGACTCATACCATTTAATCTATCTCTAGTTGCAGATTGTGCCGTTTCAGCAGATACTTCACCATCTTTTAGAGGTATAGCTGTTTTTTCTTGTTGTTTATCTCCTTTTGCTGATTTTGGATTTTTACTTTTTGTTTCATTTACCTCAGTTTTTGTTTTAACTTCTACTTTTGGTGTAGAATCAAAATCAGGAGTATCTCCTTCACCAGAAGTTCTTTGCGATTCCATATCACTTTCCCTCTTATCATTGATGGTTTTAACCGCAGCTTTAGATATATCCATATCATATAATCGTTCTTCAGAACCTTGAGTTTCAATAAATTTAATACCTATTGCAGCATCTATTGTTTTTGGAAGATATCCTAATGTACCATCAGTTTCCCAATTTGATTCATCTGGTATTGTATAAGTTAAACTTTCTACAAATCCTGTTTTACCTGAATACATACTTCCTATTCTAAATTGAATAATCGGTGGTGTTGTTAATCCCCCATTAATAGTTGGATATGCATAAGAAGTTAATAATTTTAATCTTTCCCAAACTCCATCCAATTCAAGTGGTGATGAAACAAATAATTTAAGGTTGAATGATAAACTTCTTTCAACACCATCATACATATAAAATGCATATGGGTTACCAACAAATTTATTAGAACTCCAAGATGGTGATGTTGTTTCACTAAGTCCACTAATAATTGACCTAAAAACAATTGGTTTTTCACTACCATGTTTTTTAAACCATACTGGAATAAAATCTTTATATGTAATTCCATTCACAACCATGAATGAACTATCTTCCATCGTATAATCATCTGATGGAGAAATTGTATTTATTCCATCTCGTGTACTAAGTTTATACACAGATTCCATTGGTAATTTTTTTTCAAAACCTAAAATATCCTCATTAGTATATTTTGGTATTTTTTTATATGCCTTTTCTTCATCTCTAAAGTAATAATCATTATTTCTATTAAGGCCTTTTCTTGGATTTACTTTTCGTAAATCTAATTTACTTTTTTTAATTAGTTCTATTGTATCCCCATCATCAGGTTTTAATTGAACATTTGATTCATGAGTTTTAGAATATGTATCTTTATTTGATGTATATTCTACACTATATTTTTTACCTTCAAACCCATTTGATTCTGCAGTTCCTACTCCTTGTCCATCACCAAATAGTTCACCTCTAAGTGCATCTTTAGCTTTACCAATACCAGTACCCAATGCTTGTTTTCCAATAGTTTTTGGATTACCACCACCACTTTGTTGAAGAAATTTACCAACTTCAGTTCCATTAAGACCAACTATATCTTTAGTAATTGCTATCTGAGAATGAGGGTCTTTTATTTGGTTTGGATTATTAGTTGCAAACTTATCTAGCCTTTTCTGTAATAATTTCGATGGGGCGGCTTCATCATTTGCTTTTCGTATATCAATTTTATCAATCAACCTAGATGGAGTTTGTGTTTCTGGTATACCAATAGTTGAGTTGACAAAATCTCTTGCTTTATTTATAGCACCACCAATCAAACCGCCACCAGCTTTACCACCATTGGCACCTTCTTTCATATCTTCTAAGAGTGGTGTACTTCTTTGTGTAATACGAGTTGTCTCATTACCATATATTAAGGGATTGTTTAATTCAACTGCAGATTTGATTCTAACACCACTTGTTTCTTGTTCGACAAGAGTTTCTTTATCAGATTTAACTGAGTCTTTGAATTCACTATCATGAAATAATTCTAATATCGTTCTTCCCATTTTTATTTATTGAACTGTGCTCTGTTCACTCCACTTTCAGATTGAGATTGTGATGTACTTCTTCCAACTACATCTCTATTCATTTTTATTATACTTCCTTGCTGTAATCCATTTCTAATTTCTCCAAGAACTTGTAATGAATCTTTATAATATTGTTTAGTTTCCTCAGGTAGTGCCGGTAAAGATGATTCTCCTTCTCCACCTCCACTAACTGCATTTATTAAAAATCCTAATCCTGTTCCTGCAACTGCTAATCCAAGTAATGTAGGTAATGCTGCAATTCCAGCCATTCCTAATAAACTAAGTGAACCAGCCAATGCTCCGAATGCCAATGATAACATAAATATTCCACCTACCATTCCTAAAAGTCCACCTATTACAGGTTCTATCACTGCTAAAGCTCCTAATCCTGTACTTATTGCTTGTAATGCGTTACCCAATACAAATAAGGCACTGGCCATTACTAACATTGCACCTGCACCTAATAATATTCCCATTCCAAGTGGTCCGGCCATTAATAATCCAAATGCTCCCATTGCTAAACCTAATGCAACGATACTACCTATCGCCATCATTATTTCATTTAAACCAACATCTTTATATTCTTGTAATGCTTTTCCTAATACAAATACCGCACCTGCCATTATTAACATTGCAGCTGCTCCTTTAAGAACTGCACCCATATTTATTTTACCCATTGAACTTGTAGCATTAGCTGGACCTGGCTTTAAAGTTTTTGTTGGTGGTGCTGCTTTATCACCAATACCTGTACCTGCAAATAATTTATCTTTAAATTTACCAGCACCTTTACTTACTGATTGGCCAATAGAACTTTTACCAATACTACTACCAATTGCTTGTACACCTTTGATTACAGGACCTGCAACCATTCCTAATAAGTTTTTAAGTACTAGTGCCGTAGTTTTAACCATACCAAGAAGTGATGTTCCCATTGCCTGAAGCCCAAGGTTCATTTGTCCTAAGGCAGTAATACCACCACCTAATTTTGTTATGAACGAACCTGAATTATTTATAAGATAATTCATACCTTCTCCAGCGATACCAAATTCTACACCCATTATTTTACTAAGGTTGGCAGCTTTTTCTTGATTACTAGCCATCTTGGATAATTCTGCTACTGAAATACCTAATAAATCAGCAGTTGCTTTCTTTTGGTAATAATCCATTTTATTAAATGCATTAATACCACCTAGTTGTCTTAATGTTTCTTTTGTAGCTCCCTCTATATCATTACTATACGCAAGTTCTCTTGCTTTGTTTAAGTTTATATTTCTACCTAATAAAGCTCCTAATTCTAATTCTTTAGTAATAGAGGATTCAAAATCTAATAAGTTTTCTGTAATTCCACTAAGTGTTTTCATATTAACACCCAATTTCGCCGCATAACCAGTTGCTCTTAATATATTATCACCACCATCTTTACCAAATAATGCAAATTCTTCAGCAGAGCTTGCTAAATCAGCCATAAGTTCTGATGGTATAATATTATTTTGTCTTGCAAACTCATTTGATGTTTTAATCATATTAGTTGCAACACTCGTAGAACCATTATTTAATCTTGAGAATTGTCCAACTAAGGTAGCGGCTTCTGCACCACTAAGGCCTAATGTTTCTGACATTATACCTATGTTTGTTTTTAGAGCCAATGATGACCCCTCAGTACCTCCTAATTCAGATGATAATGTTTTTGCAGCTTCTGCAGAACCTTCAAAGAAAATCTCTAATAATGCCGTTTCTTGTGCAATACCCATAATTTGAAACATTGATGTTCCAAATTCTTTATTAAGTTTGCCTACTTTTTCAACAGCCATACCTAATCCAGATACAATACCACCTATTGCACCTACAACATTTCCATATAATTGAAATGCAGTTTCTATTGCAGTTTGTATTCCTGTCTTGATACCATCTAATACAGCATGTTGTGATTCTAATACTTTTTTGCCATTTTCAGACATTGAAGCAAATTTATCTGCTTCTTCATTTTGAGCTTTTAAATCAGCTTGAATATCTTTACCAAGGAACTGAGTTCCTACCATTAAATCGTTTCTTTTATTTTGTAGTTGACTTAGTTGTTCTACATCAGTTTTATCTAATTTAGCAATATCTCTATTAACTTTTCCAATTTCAGAAGTTTTCTTTAACCATCCACTTGAAGTATTTTTAAATTTACCAGCGGTTTTGGACATCGTCTCTCTTTGAGATTTACCCAAGTTACTATACATAGAACCTAATGATTTTATAGATTCTTCTTCTGAACCTCTATAATCGAGAGCGGATTGAATTCTTTCTTTATTATTAGCTAGAACTTGTTTTGATAGTTTTTTATGTTCAGCTGTTTTTTTCTTTAATAATTTAATTTCTTTTTCAGTAAGCGCGGCTGATTGTTCCTGCATCTCATTAATTTGAGATGTAAGAGTTTTAATCCTTTGAAGGGATTTGTAATGCTCTTTTCTATCGTTATCAGCCATTGATTACCTTATTTCTTTTTCTTGATTGAATATTTAGGTGAATTTAATAAATCTTCTAAATCCTTTTTTTCTTTTTCAATTGCGGCCATTCTTTTAATTACTTCTTTAGGAAGTCCTTGTTTAGCAGCTTGTTTTAAAAATCTATTAGTAGTATTTTTTTTTAAACCATCAAAAAATGCTCCAACTAATTTAGATGCAGCAGTTAATTCATTTATTTTCTTTTTAGACATAGTGTTTTTCCTATATAATTGTTCTTATATAAATATAGGGTAAAAAAAAAGTGAGGAATTATTTCCTCACTCTTACATTTGGTCCTTTAGAACCACCTTTTTTGTTAACTTTATCGTATTCTGCCTTTTCTTTTGTCTTGGCATCTAATAACTTTTTAAAGTAAAATCTTCTCCAATGGATTGGCATCGTATATACCTCAGTCCAAGTGAATCCATTACCATAGTTAACCATTTCCCAAATTTGATTATGAAGTTGGAGACTATAATCATTCGGAAGGGTAAAAAAACCCTACCCCAAATGGGATGTCAAGTGCCTCCGTTTCACCAGTTATATCTGATGTAAATTCGTATTTCAAATCTAAATCAGGGGATATTTCTTTTATATACTTTCTAAGAGCTCTGGAATCTCTTGCAAGTAAATTATTTTTTACCCAATTATTAATAAATCCTCTATCTTCATTTTCACCAACTTTTAAAATCATATATCTTAATCTAGTAGATACTTCTTGATTTACTTCTGATTTTGTTAATCGTTGAAGTGATGCTATTTCAGCATTTATATCTTTTTCATCTTTATGTGATAATAATTTAAAAACTATTTCTGTTTTTAAAGTAGGTAATGTAAAAGAATATGTATTATCTTTACTTACTAATTTATCATCTATATCTTTAGTTTGTACTTTAGATAAATCAATATTTACTTTTTGTGTTTCTAATGTAAAAGGGTCAGTTACTTCTACTTGATAATCTGCACCATATCCTAAGATACGAGTTGCTAAAAGAATTGCGTTTTTATCACCAATTAATATATCACCTATATCAATTCCATCATCTACAATAACAGATTCAAATAGCTTATCGAGCACCACCCCCTTCCTTATCAAATTTTGTGATGAAAGTATATCCTCTTCTTTAGCGGTCATATACTTTATTTCAACACTACCCTTTGATAATGGGCTTGATTCTGGGTATGGTTTACCCTTAGATGGAAGGTCTATTACTTCCGTAGGAAAATCATATTTTGCCATAACTTTTAATTTAATTTGTTCGTATATAAATATATAACTTTTAAAAATTTAGAAATTAGGCATAAAAAAAGTTCTCACTAAGAGAACTTTTTCGTTTTATAAATATGTGGGAGTAGTATTAATATTCTAAAATAGCATAATCATAAGATAATGTTAAACTAATTTCAACAGGATCAGTCGCGTTTGACCAATCTAAATCATTAAACACTGCGTTATTAATAAATGCACCTTTTAGAGTCCATTGTTCAATCTTATCACCAACAGGTCCTAATAGGTAACATTGGATATCTTTTTTATAGAAATCTGCATATCCATCTCTACCTGTAATAGATTCGTGAGATGTTCTCACCCATTCCATTACTGCTTGAGCTCCTGAAGGAACGATTGGGTCATATAGAGTAATCTCTACATCTTGCCATTCACCTTTTCCTTTAAGTTTTCTTTTAACGTTAATGTGGTCAAGGGTAACAGTTTCA
>Ga0209425_10006662_pt1 | contig 11024 bp, 10 predicted proteins | sample COG_05_FD_184749 | JGI IMG/M metagenome (GOLD analysis project Ga0209425, IMG submission 184749) | Pelagic Microbial community sample from North Sea - COGITO 998_met_05 (SPAdes) (version 2) | ecosystem: Environmental > Aquatic > Marine > Neritic zone/Coastal water | place: Helgoland, sampling... | reverse complement strand
CACCGGGCGCAAACGGGACCACGCTAAAACTCATCAGGATCACCGTCATGATGATTGCCGGCGCCAAAACGAAACTAAATTTGTCCGCGAAGGGAGGAACCCAATCTTCCTTGGTAAAAATTTTAATCATATCGGCGACAACCTGCAGCAAACCAAAAGGGCCTACGCGATTTGGTCCTAGCCGTTCCTGCCAGAAGCTCAATAGTCGACGTTCCACCCAGATCAGCATAGCGGCAATGAGAATAACCGTCGCCAATATTACGCCTATGCTTAATCCGGAACCCACTTCGAATGTCATGAGTTAATTTCCTTTTCGTGGAAATCGCTAACAATCAGGTTCCCAATCCCGCGACTCGTTGTCTGTGTTGCGCTCTTCTCTACCTCGATCAAACCAGAAAAGTCGGCGGGGCTGATATTGCCATCACCGCAATGCAGTAATGCAGTACCAGCTTTAATGCCGGTACGAATACAGACCACTACAAGTGAGCCCAATGGACTGATTGTCGCTACATCACCCTGACGCAAATCTCTCGCCTTTGCATCCGCCGGAGACAGACCAATATAAGCATCTGTCATTCGAGCCTGAATAGGTTTGGCGCGCGCACTTAATTCATCGCTGCCAAATATTTGATAAGAAAAAACCAAACGCAGCTGGTTAGCAGATGGCTCCGTCGAGTCAGGCGCCGCCTCGAAATAACTTCCACTGGAATCTTTCCTCTCTATCAACAGGCAACCTACGTGTCCCTGCTTCAATTCTCCGTTCACCTCGTCCTGAAATTTGCTTATGGATTGATTCGAGTTCCACTTCGGTGCCCATGAAGACGCTAGAACACTCGCGTCTTTCTGCGAGGGTATTCCTTCCATAGAGAAAGACATAACAGACTCTTTATCTTCCATCTGTTTTGGCTCGTGCACGTCAACGTTTGCGTTCATCGCGGTGCGGCCACTGTATCTATGAGATTGTCGCGGCACCTTCATGCCGGCGATGAACGGATTCTCAGCAGGCAAAACTTCACGTAGTCTCGCGAAGCCTGAAAGCTCATTACTGCAACGCTCAACTAGGTCGTCGATATGCTCGGCATCACATAGCCAGCGCCAAGAGGGTTGTGCCTGCTTCTGACTCTGATGCACTTGGAAACTGAGCTGCGCTCTGCCCTCGTAATTAATATACGTAGCCTCGTGTTCCGAGAACGCGGTAGCCGGCAGGATGACATCGGCATTCCCTGTTGTTGCCGTGGGTAATTGATCCAGAACTAACACTTTGGCAGCTGCGGTAAGCGCTGCATCTACTGTTGCCTTCGCGGCTCGCCGGTAGAGGTCATTCTCCAATACGATGACGCGCTTCGCCTCGCCACTTTGTAATTTTTCCAATCCAGCGCCGAGTGGATTTGCTGCGCCGGCCATCAATCCCATGCCCATGCTATTTACCTCAGGCACTAATAGGCAAAGGTCTATAACTGATTTGTCACTACCATCATGCAAGGCTCTAGCGATGTTTGCGGCGGCCTTGATCACTTCGCTGCCATTGCTATTACCCGCGATGATCAACGGTCGTTTCGCGGCCTTGAGCTGCTCTGCGATCTTCTCTATCACCTCGTCATGCTCTGTTGAGGAAGAGGCGTTAGGGGCGGATGTTGATATCTTATTCGCTATCTGATGTCCCATCGCAACCACGACAGGCAGCGCTTCGATAACTCTATCGCAGGCTACGTCATCGAGCCTGCTTACTGCCGGGCTAATAATGCTTAACGGGCTGCGCTCATGCTGCGCGAGTTCGCGCACTGCAGCATCCTGCCACTGAGGTATTCTGCTTTGGTCTGCGAGATCCTTAGCTTGGTTACGTACCGACTGACGCAGTGCTAACGCGATCCGCGGTGCCACATTGGTTACGTCTTCTCCGAGAATTAACACCGCGTCGGCTCTTTCAATCTCGCGCACGCTAGGACTATGAAATGCCGTGTCGCTGGCCAGATCCAATATCACGATCATCGACTCATGCTCGACGTCGGAATAACCGGCATAGAAATTTTCTTCGCCTACCATAGCCCGTAGTGCGAAATTTGATTCGTTGCTAGCCCGCGGAGAACCAATGCCTATAGTCCCGTCTGTTGTGAACTCCTTAATTAGCGCCTTAACCTGATCGTCTGCCAACAACTCGCCGGTGTTATCAACCCGTTGCACGGGTTCTAGCAGGCGATCCCTGTTATTTACAAAATCGAAACCAAAGCGCCCTCTGTCGCAGAGGAAATAGCCATTTACTTCGCTATTGTAGCGATTGACGGTTCTGCGCAAGCTTCCGTAACGCTCGCCTGGCGCTGTATTACAACCTACAGAACAACCGACACAAACAGAGGGAGCGGTCTGCAGATCCCACTTGCGGCTGTAATTCTCACTAAACGCCTTGTCAGTGAAGACACCCGTGGGGCAAACCTCAACAAGGTTGCCGCTAAATTCGCTCTCGAGAACACCCTCTTCGTGCCTGCCGAAATAGACATGATGGTGAGAAGCCTGCGCCGATAGATCGGTTCCGCCAGCGTAATCGCCATAGTAGCGAACGCAGCGATAACAAGTGATGCAGCGATTCATCTCATGATTAATGAGTGGGCCTAAATATTGGTTGCGGTGTGTTCTCTTCTTCTTGTCGTAGCGACGGTAGTTGTGACCCGACATCAAGGTCATATCTTGAAGATGACACTCGCCCCCTTCTTCGCAGACAGGGCAATCATGAGGGTGGCTAATCATCAAGCTTTCGATGACATCGGACCTGAATGATTTAGCGCCTTTGTCTTCGATAGAGATAATCGCTCCATCGGTGGCGGGCGTCATACACGCCATTACTAACATGCCTACCTTGTCATCTGCATCGCGATATTGCATAACCGCACATTGACGGCAAGCTCCGACAGAACCCATGCTGGGATGCCAGCAAAAATAAGGCAAGTCTAGACCCAGTGACAGGCACTCCTGCAACAGATTGTTATCGGGGTTTACCTCGTGCTCTACCCCATCAATAACAATTTTCGCCATCAGTTACTCCAAGTGTAGCTAAGTAACACTGAAATTATCAGTGCTTATAGCTACAGCGCTTCTGTGTGATATGTTTTTCGAAATCTTCTTTAAAATACTTTAGTCCGCTACCCAATGGCGCAGTGGCGCCAGGCGCTAATGCGCAAAATGTTCTACCTGGCCCTAGATAAGTGACATGATCATGAAGGATCTGTAAATCTTTTTCGCTGCCCTCACCATTCTCAAAGTCGCGAAATATTTGATCAACCCACGGCAAACCATCGCGACACGGCGTGCAGAAACCGCAGGACTCGTGCGCGAAAAACTTCATAAGATTCCCCACCATTCCTACCGGGCAAGTCTTATCGTCTAATACAATCATTGTGCCGGTAGCTAGTCTGCTACCCACTTTCGCAATTTCATCGTAATCAAGTAGTATGTCTAGGTGCTCGGGCAGCATGAAGTCGGTTGACCCGCCACCTGGCAGAAAACCCCTAAGCTCTAGACCATCCTGCATCCCGCCTGCATAGCCTTCTAACAATTCTCTTATGGGCAAGCCAAGCGGTAATTCCCAACAACCTGGTGTCTTTACCTTGCCACTGACACCGAATAGCTTCGTGCCGTGATCGTTGCCCTTTGCCAGGCCGTGATACCAGTCAACGCCATAGGTCAGAATTCCAGGCAAGTTACACAATGTTTCTACGTTATTGACGATAGTTGGCTTTCCCCAAAGCCCGCTCACTTGTGGAAATGGCGGCTTGGCACGCGGGTTGGCTCGCTTACCCTCCAGCGCATTTAACAGCGCCGTTTCTTCGCCGCAAATATACCGCCCAGCACTCGTGTGCATAATGACATCGAAATCGAATCCCGTACCGAGGATGTTCTTACCGAGATAACCTCTCTCGTACGCTTCTTTTATCGCCTTGCGCAAAGCTTGCTCGGAGACAGTGTATTCACCGCGTAAAAAAATATAAGCCTTGCTCGCCTGAATCGTATAAGCGGCGATGATCATGCCTTCAAGCATGAGGTGCGGATCACCCTCCATTAACATTCTGTCTTTGAAAGTACCCGGTTCCATCTCGTCAGCATTTACTACTAAATATTTTTGCTTGGGAGAGTTATCTCCTCTAGGCACGAAGCTCCATTTCAGGCCAGTTGGAAATCCTGCGCCGCCCCTGCCTTTTAGCCCGGAGCCTTTTACCAGCTCAAGGACATCTTCTGGGCTCAATCCCTTCGCGATGGCATGCACGCTCTGATAGCCATCGTTCGCCTCATAGGCGGCAATGTCTAGCGGTGGGCGAGACATATCGATATTCTTTGTTAATGGATTTGCTACCACGTAAGTATCCGTTTAATCCTGTTTGTTCTTGTAATCTTTGATAATAGAATCGATCTTTTCCGGCGTTAGGTTTCTATGTAAATCCGGACCCACCATCATTACTGGTGCCTTGTCGCAGTCCCCTAAACAGGGAACTGGAATCAGCGTAAAGTCACCGTCCTCCGTCGTCTCTCCATAGTCGATAGCAAGCTGCTCCTTAATGTAACCCTTGATGCCTTCGCAGCCCATGATCCAACAGCTAACGCTGTCGCAGAACAAAATAACGTTTTTGCCCACTTGCTGGCGATATACCAGGTTGAAGAATGTCGCCACGCCTTCCAAGTCTGCCGCGGGAATATCCAAGTACTTTGCAATACCAAGAAGACTCGCGTCAGAAACCCAGCCTTGGTGTTTCTGCACAATTTTCAACGCTTCCAGCCCAACAGCCTTTTTGTCAGGATACAAAGTCATCTCGTGTTCAATCTCCGCTATCTCCTCCAAAGATAAACTACGAGCTTTGTTCGCTGTGCTTGCTATTACTTGCTGACTCATTTGCCTCTATGCTTCTCTTTTAGTCTCTGGGGCGCTGCCTGTTTTCTACCTGACTATCTATCTATTTTTCTACCTGTCCACATCCGCCATAACGAAATCGATACTCGCAATGATGGCAATAAGGTCTGCGACCATAAAGCCTCGCGAGATCTCTGGAATCATCTGCAAATGAGCAAACGACGGTGTTCGTATACGTGTCCTGTAAGAAGTCGTACTGCCATCACTCACGAGGTAGTAACTGTTAATACCCTTCGTTGCCTCGACCGCCACTGTCACTTCGTTCGGAGGAATAACCGGCCCCCAACTAACACTTAAAAAGTGGTTAATCAGCGTCTCTATATCCTGCATGGTGTTTTCTTTACGCGGAGGCGTCGTTAGCGGATGGTCGGACTTGTAGTGGCCCGACGGCATATTGTCCATGCACTGCTTAATGATGCGTAGGCTCTGACGCATCTCCTCGACGCGGATTGCACAGCGATCATAAGAATCGCCATTCACAGCAATAGGCACGTCGAAGTCGAAGTTTTCATATCCGCTATAGGGACGTTGTTTGCGGAAATCCCATTCCAGACCCGTAGCTCTTAAGCCTGCACCAGTCACGCCCCAGTTAAGCGCCTCTTTTGTGTCATAGGCACCAATGCCTTGAGTTCGTCTCTTCAAGATGCCGTTGTTCATCACCATGCTGTCGTATTCGTCGAGTCGAGCTGGCATGAAGTCTAACAACTCCTGAATGCGCTTCTCCCAGCCGTTCGGCAAGTCTTGTGCCACCCCACCGATTCGAAACCAACCCGGATGCATGCGCGCACCACAGATAGATTCGATGATGTTAAAAATACGTTCACGCTCTACAAACATGTAGAAGATCGGAGAAAGCTGCCCCACGTCTTGAGCAAAAGTGCCATAGAACAAGAGATGACTACAGATTCGAAACATCTCGCTGAGCATGACGCGGATAACCTTCACCCGCTCCGGCACCTTGATGCCCGCCATCTTCTCTACCGCCATAACATACGGCAGGTTGTTCAAGACCCCTCCGAGGTAGTCGATGCGATCAGTGTAAGGAATATAGGTATGCCAAGATTGCCGCTCACCCATCTTTTCGGCACCACGATGGTGGTAGCCAATATCTGGCACGGCGTCCACGAGAATCTCACCGTCCAGCTGCAAAGCTATGCGAAAGGCCCCGTGTACGCTTGGATGATTAGGTCCCAGGTTGAGAAACATGAATTCAGAATTCTCAGACGCTCTTTTCATCCCCCAGTCTTCAGGCTTAAATTTTAGCGCTTCTTGCTCGTAGTCCAATTGCTCATCATCAAGCGTGAACGGTTCCATCTCAGTGGCGCGGGCCGGATGCTCCTTACGCAAGGCATGGCCCTCCCAAGTTGGAGGTAGCACGATGCGACAGAGGTTCGGATGGCCATCGAAATGAATGCCAAACATGTCCCAGGCCTCACGCTCGTACCAATTCGCATTGGGCCATAGCCGCACGATACTCGGAATATTCAGATCGCTGTCCTGCAGGGCGACCTTGATGCGAAAATCGCAATTGCCGGAGAAGGACATGAGGTGATAGACGACAGTGAACTCACTATCCGGTTGACCAACTCGGTTGCTGCGGAGTCGTTCATCGATCGCGGTAAGATCGAACAGCATCTCAAAGCGCGGGGTCGTCTCATCTCTTAGCGCACCAAGCACTGTGTTGATGCTCTGTCGCTCAATCCACACCGTTGGCATCCCATCACAGGTCACCTGTTCGGCCACAATGAGACCGCCATGCATTTGGCGCAGTTGCACTAAGGCTCCTGCTGCCTGATCAAGCGATTGACTGTTTTCCGCTGCGCTAGATATCACGATATTTTACTTTACTTATCCATCTTAATTTATTGTTTTACAGCTAGTTATTAAACATCATTTGGTGAGCGAAGCTCCGTTGCCGCGATCCGTTCTGGGCCGCGCACGATACGCTGTACAGGGTTGGCCTCCTTCTGAATAATCCCCTGATCATTGACCACCCAACTCAGTGGCCGCCGCTCCCTACCGATTGATTCCTGCAGTAATATCAATCCCTGCAACAAGGCCTCGGGACGTGGTGGACAACCAGAGACATAGACATCCACAGGAAGGAATTTATCCACGCCTTGTACCACTGAGTAAATATCGTACATACCACCTGAATTTGCGCAGGAGCCCATGGAAATAACCCATTTAGGCTCTAGCAATTGCTCATATAAAAGCTTTACCACAGGCGCCATTTTGCGGAACACGGTGCCGGCAATAACGATCATGTCAGCCTGCCTAGGCGTTCCACGTATCACCTCCGCGCCGAATCTAGCTAGGTCATGACGGCTTGTAAACGCAGTAGCCATCTCTACATAACAGCAGGAGAGGCCAAAATTAAAGGGCCAAATTGAGTTCTTTCGACCCCAGGACACCATATCTTCTAGGTTCGCCATAACCACATTGCGCCGAATAAATTCATCCATGGCACTGCCACCGGGCTGTGGTGACGCGGCATCTTCTGCTTTTTGCAGCTCCCAACTCATAGCTTGAATTCCTTTTTATTGGTCACGCCGCCCGGCCCGGAGAGAGTTTTCAGTTCCCGTTTCTGCGTGAGCGTGCGCCAATCGAGAGCGCCGATACGCCAGAGATAGAACAAGGCCGCGATTAAAATAAAGATAAATACTGATATTTCGATAAAACCAATCCAGCCTGCCTCTCTAACGGCTACAGCCCAGGCAAAGAGGAAGACAACTTCCAAATCAAAGATGATAAATAGTATAGCCGGTAAGTAGAAATGCACTGAGATTCGAAATTGGGCACTGCCCACGGAAACGATGCCTGACTCAAAAGGTAGGTTTTTGGAGTGGGCAGTAATACGCTGCCCAAGGAAATAGGAAAGCCCAAGCATGATAACCACGACGGCCAGCACCAAGGCGAAGTAAAAAAGAAACGGTCTCAAACCGTCTAGCATTTCGTTAGGTAATTCCAAACACTTAACTCCAAACATCCCGACAAGCTACAGGCTCTCGGTCTACCGGATTCACACCGAATCAAACTCCGTTACCGGCGCTAATTCAATGACCGCTGAATCATTAATACCTTCTACGCAATAACTGCCCCTTTTGGACTTATCGTTCGACCCTCAAAATACCGAGTATCCACCAGCGAACATGTCCGCGTAGCCGAACGCAACAAAGAGAGTACTTCTAAATTTAGCAGGGATTTTGAGTGGGGGTATGGAATTTCGAGGGGAGTTAGCCCAGCAGTATGACTCATAAAAAAATCATAACCTTTGGCAGGAACTGCCGGGGACTGTATGTCACTACCCATAGAAATCAACCGCTCTTTAATGGGAGCCCGTTAGCTGACTGAGTTCCAAGAAACTAGAACGAAGTAAAGGCAATCAGACCGAGATTGTGGGCTCGCATTGTAATTATTTGGAACCTTAATAGCACCCTGCCTTTTCTAAAAATCGTGAAATGACCGTAGACAGAACTGACATTAATTATCGCTTGGAAACTTACACGGATAGCTTCGCGATAGCAAGCACTTTATCTCTCTAAACGCAGGCAGGAAGCGGCCTGCGAGAAATCAAGGATTCACTATAAATACCAGTGATAGACAAATCTAATTAGCGCTGCGACTGAATTTCTTTCCAGTTCTCGTAGTACTCCAAGCTAACCATTTGGTTCAGCTTTTCGAACTCTTCATTCTTCTGCTGCAAGTTGGCCTTCATCACATCGCCCACCGAAAGCAAACCGATATATTCACCGTCCTCTTCTATAAGTAGATGGCGAACGCGACGACCAAGGAATTTATCCATCAGCTGGTAGGCATGCTCTTCGATATTCGCTGATACTATAGTAAAGCTCACATTATCCTTGAGACGCGCGGTCTTAGGATTGAATCCCTCTTCCATAACACGGAACATCAAATCTCTTTCGGTCCAGATACCTAGTATTTTTTCTTCTTCAAGGACAACAGTCGAACCCACTTTATTCTGGGTCATGATTGTTAGCGCCTGATAGATGGTAGCGTCGGAATTGGTAGTTACCATGTGACCGCCTTTGTCTTTAAGAATATCTCTGGCAGTTCTTATCATTTTTACTCTCCTGCTGATGCGAGCCTCAGCCCGTCACATTGTATTACTCAGTGCAGAATAAACTAACGCTGTTATCCGCCCATAGCAAGACCTAGGGGGCCTCTAAAAAACTCTGTTTAAGCCATCAAGAGCGGCAGTTCGGTAGGCCTCCGCCATAGTCGGATAGTTAAATGTTGTGTTGAGAAAGTATTTCATTGAATTCGCCGGAGCGCTCTGGCGCATGATTGCCTGACCGATATGCACAATCTCCGACGCCTGATCGCCGAAACAATGAATGCCTAACAACTCCAAGGTCTCGAAATGAAAGATCAACTTCAACATCCCCACCTGCTCGCCTGTAATCTGGGCCCGCGCAGTATTTTTAAAGAAAGCCTTACCGACCTCGTAAGGTATTTTCTGCTCAGTTAGCTCCTGCTCAGTTGCGCCCAGCGTGCTTATTTCGGGAATCGTATAAATTCCCGTTGCCACCTGCTCAACGTGATAACACTCATCTGGCGCGACAATGGCATTGCTCGCAGCCCTGCCCTGATCATAGGCTGCACCTGCAAGCGAGGGCCAGCCAATCACATCACCGGCTGCATAGATATTCTTAACGGACGTCTGATACTTGTCGTTCACTGATATCTGTTGTCTGCTGTTTGTATTCAGCCCAATCACATTGAGGCCGAGACTCTTAGTATTTCCGCTTCGCCCATTCGCCCAGAGCACTATATCACTGCGAATCTTCTTACCCGACTTAAGGTAGGTCACGATGTGGTCGTCGCTGCACTCCATCTTCTCAAATTCTTCATTGTGGCGACTACGTACCCCGAGATTCCGCAAGTGATAAGTCAGCGCATCGGCTATTTCGGTATCGAGGAAAGTTAGTAGGCCAGAAGCAGGATTTATTAACTCTACCTTGCAACCCAGACCACCAAAAATAGAAGCATATTCACATCCAATGACACCTGCCCCCATCACAGTCACCTTACGCGGCGAGCAGTCCATATCTAGAATCGTGTCACTATCGAAGACACGATCATGTGAAAAGTCGACGCCCGGGGGATGATAAGGGCTAGAGCCTGTCGCAATTACAAAGCTCGTAGCAGACAACTTTTTGCGCTTACCAACAAGCTTGATTGTATTCTTGTCGAGAAAGCTTGCCTGCCCTTTGTATATAGGTATGTGGTTCCTGTCATAGAAATCGGTGCGCATTTGCACTTGCTCATAGACGACGCGATCAGCATGTTTCGATACTTGCTGAAAACTTAACTTCCTCGCGTCGCCCAAATCTCTAAACATGGGATTCGCATTAAACTGCATGACTTCCTTAACTGAATGGCGTAGCGCCTTCGAGGGTATTGTCCCGTAATGTGTGCAACTGCCACCAACAGATTCAAGGTCACATACGACAGCAACCGCGCGCCCTTTCTTCTTCGCACTCATGGCGGCAGCTTCACCCGCAGGGCCACTGCCTATAACTATGATGTCAAAGTGTTCTTTTTGCATGGCAGATCTCGAAATATTTATCCAATTATTCATGGGAGCTAGGTCGAATTATTCTTATATTGTTAACTGTGATACCTGATAAGAACTATCTCCTTTGCGCTACTGCGGTGTCTGTTTAGAATTGCTTCTTTCCTGTTGCTGACAACCTAGAGGATTTTTCCCGCCGGCGCGGAACTCTATTAGAGGCTGCTCTCGCATTTTTTAGGTTCACCACCACATATCTCACATTCTTTCAGCCCAACAACATTATTCATCCCACCACAGGAACCCTGCACAGGCTTCCGACCGAATAACACGCCAATCGACATGATCACAATCACCACTACCATAAGCAGAAATGTAATTAGAAAAACCGTCATTTCAATCCCTTCCTATTGTAAATCGCTTTCAAGGTAACGGTTAAATTCAGCACTAACATAGTCTTCGAATCCGTCCCCGCCGCTCTTGTAGATAAAATAGACCGCCTGCCCTTGTCTCGATGCGAGATCCTCAGCAGCGTCGGGGCCCAAAATCATATACGTTGTAGCCAACGCATCTGCACGCGCCGTAGACTCATCG
>Ga0209425_10006658_pt1 | contig 11029 bp, 10 predicted proteins | sample COG_05_FD_184749 | JGI IMG/M metagenome (GOLD analysis project Ga0209425, IMG submission 184749) | Pelagic Microbial community sample from North Sea - COGITO 998_met_05 (SPAdes) (version 2) | ecosystem: Environmental > Aquatic > Marine > Neritic zone/Coastal water | place: Helgoland, sampling... | reverse complement strand
TCGGGGCTGAGCTCAACAGCGGCTAGCTGGGCTTTACGAGATTGCAGATTTTCATCCGACATAGGAAACGGTACAATGACCAAAACTTTTTTCAATTAACTTGTCTCCCTCATAATTATGGTATTCTCTATTACGCTTAGCTTCTGAAAACAAAAGCACGGTTTGAGAATACTATGTTCAATCTTGAAAACAAAACAGTGTTTATCACGGGCTGTGGGTCTGGAATTGGGCTCGAAACAGCCAAAATTGCAATTGAACTTGGCGCCAGAGTTTATGGAACAGTATTCTCTGAAGAGCAGTCAATTAATGTAAAAAAATTCCTACCAAGAGAATGCATTTATAAAGTAAATGTTAAAAACTCGGAGGAAGTAACCGCTGCTTTAAGTAAGGCCGTCAGTCATTCAGGGCAGTTAAATGGTGTGGTCGCTGTTGCAGGCACATTATCTCTACAACCCTCCATTCAAACTGACGATATTATTTGGCATAATACCATCGATACCAACCTCTCTGGCTCTTTTTATCTCGCGAGAGCTGCTATCCCGCATCTGGAGAAGCAAGAAGCTGGCTCTATAGTTTTTGTATCAAGTCAAATTGGCTTGGTGGGGCATCCTATTGGCGCGGCTTATGCTGCATCAAAGGCAGGCATAAGTGGGTTGACAAAATCAATGGCGGTTGAATTAGCCTCAAAAGCTACAAGGGTAAATACCGTTGCACCTGGGCCAATTATAAGTGACATGACAGCTGCAGCTCGAGCTGATAGTGAGCGATATGCGGCGATCCTAAGCGATATCCCAATGGGCCGCTTTGGTAAACCAAAAGAAATTGCAAATGTCATAAATTTTCTTTTGTCAGAAGCGAGTAGCTTTATTACAGGGCAGGTAATCGTTGCTGATGGCGGCTTTACAGCTCATTAAAAAGTAGAACACCAATGTTTTGAGGATCGAACTCTAAAAAACATAATTGTAACTTAATTTGGTAAAAGGATATCAGTTATGAGCAAAGAAAGCATACCTCAAACAGCTAGTGAAGTGGAAAAGTTGCTTCAAAAATTGCGTAACAAAAGAGGTTATCTTCTTCCACATCACGGGCTGTTAGCAATTTCCTCACCAAATCTGCTGGATGCTTATGATGCCACGTACACCCACATGACCCTCACAGATAGGGTTTTAAGTCTATATGAAAAGGAGGTTGTGTGGCTCATAATTCTTGTGTCTACCTCAGAGGCAATTGCTACCCATCATATTGATAGACTTAGAAAGTCAGGAGGGGGGGAAATTGATTTAGAGGCTGCTATTGCTGCAGCTGCCTGGGCTAACGGCGCGGACTATTACAGATTTGTAGATCAGAATTGGGCGCCTCACCTCGAAAATTTTAATGGTGTAGAAAAGTATCGTGAAGGGCTTAAAAGGCTTACAAACAAATATACCATTGATCAAAAAATATTTGAAATCGGCTTAGCTGCAGCTCACCAGTGTCAAAGGCGCTGGGGTTGGGTGGCTGAACATATAATTGGAGCGTATGAGTCTGGCGCTGAAGAAGGCGCGATTGCCGAGGGCCTAGCTTTAGCGATGTTCCCGGGTGGAGTTCCTAATTTTGTTGATGCCTGTGACGTTTGGCGAAAATTGATCCAGAACGAGAAAGTGGCCGCTAGTCCACCTTATAAAGCTTGGGCTAGTCTTACCGGGCAGGGTGGTTTTGATGAGGCGGCTGGGAAAAAATAAAAATGGCTTACAAAGCATGGACACATATAATTATTGGAGCTGGAGCTGCTGGTTGTGTTCTCGCACATCGTTTAGCAAAAAACAAAGAATTCAATATCTTGTTGTTAGAAGCTGGCAAGAATGGTTCCTGGGACCCAACCCTTAAGGTTCCTATGATGACGGCAATGTTGCTTAGGGGAGAACGCCATGTGTGGCAATATTCCACGGATGAAGAAACCGGTCTTGAAAATCGGAAAATCTCTTTACCTAGAGGAAAGGTTTTAGGTGGCTCAACAACCATAAACGGTATGGTTTACGCAAGGGGCCTCGGCATTGATTATGATAATTGGGCGCAGACTGGCCTAACAGATTGGTCATGGTCAAGAGTCTTCCCTTATTTTTTAAAGAGTGAACTTTATTGTGGTGATAATCCAGGGGCACTTCACAGTCAAAGTGGTCTGCTCACCGTGTCCAGCCGAAAACAACCACTTTCTCCCCTTGTAGATGCGTTTGTGGAGTCAGGCATCACTGCTGGTTATCCACGTTGCGTCGATTTTAATGATCCAAATGCTGAAGGTTTTGGATATTACGATTTTACTATTCGAGAGGGATACAGGGAAAGTACGGCGTCAGCTTTTTTGAATACAAGACCAAAATTAGAAAATCTTCATATTAAGACGGGCTGTGAAGTGAAGCGGATTGTGTTTAGGGGCCAAAGAGCACAAATTGTAGAGGTGCTGCAATCAGGAAAAACAAAATATTTTCAGAGTGAGCAGGAAATTATTTTATGTGCAGGCGCAATTGGAACCCCCGTTATTTTACTGCGCTCAGGGGTAGGAAAGCCAGAGGAACTAGATGCTGCAAATATTAAGACAGTCATTGATTTGCCAGAAGTGGGAAAGAACCTACAGGACCATGTATTGGTGAGGGTTGGTTATGGTGCGCCTGAAAACGTCACATTGCATGGGCTTACCAGAGCGGACAGAGCAGTCCACGCATTTTTACAGGCGTGCTTTTTTGGCTCGGGCCCAATGTCGGTTTTCCCATTAGAGGCTGGCGCTTATATAAGCCCCCGAAAGGGGGATATTCCAACAATTCAAAGTCACTTTATGCCAGCGCTGTCCAGCTCAACTATGCGCTTCAACCCGTTTAAAAAAGCAGAGAATAACCAATCAGGATTCATGGCAAATGCTTCTGTCATGCGCCCACTCAGCAGAGGGTTTGTGGGAGTAACAGGGTCAGAACTGGGAGACCCAATCAAAATTCAATTAAATTATCTTGAAGATGAAACAGACGTTAATCATCTCATCGAGGCCACTGAAATTCTGAGAGATGTATTCTCACAAAGGCCATTTGACGCTTATCGGAAAGCAGAATTGTTTCCTGGTAAGGAAGTTCGCACCCGGAGGGCTCTTTCTAGTTGGATACGCCAGACTGCTGGAACAGTTCATCATATATGTGGAAGCTGTCGCATGGGCGCAGATGAAAATGCTGTCGTCGATGCTCGGTTGAAAGTACGAGGGATCGAAGGTCTGCGAATTGCTGATGCATCGGTTTTTCCCTCCATTCCATCAACAAACACGGCCGCGCCAACCATCATGGTAGCTGAGAAAGCTGCTGAATATATTTTGGAGGAAGTATGAAGCCATCACCCAGAAAAGAGTGATGGCTGAATTTATATTTAGACGGACTGAATTTTGTCGTAAGTGCCTGCTCCAAATATATCGTCTGCAAGCTTTTTGATCGCTGGCTCTAAAGTTCGTTGTGCTGCCGAAGCATCAAGCATCGGTGTTGTGCCAGCACCATTCAACTCTCTCCATTTTGCAAAGTTTGTTGTTTCAGCATCCGCTGTAGCCCGGAAGAAATCTTGCGGTTCAAGCTCATTAAATGTATCCACAAGAATTGATTGTTGCTCTTTGGAAAGACTGTTCCAAGCACTAACATTCATCATCTGTTTGTCCAAGCCGATACCCCAATCATTCTGGTAGCAATATTTTGTTACCTCATAGAATTTCTGGCTTATCATTAGATTTCCGAGTGTTGCCATTCCGTCAACAACACCCTGCTGTAATGCACCATAAAGTTCATTGAATGGTATGACTGTGGGTTTAGCACCGACTTGTTCGAGGCCAGCAATTACACCTTCTATAGAAGGCGCGCGGATTTTCATGCCTTTCAAATCATCAAAGGATTCCAGCTTCTCTTTGGTGAAAAGTTTCCATGGGCCTGCTCTCGCCACACTCAGATAACGCAATCCAGAATAACGATTTTGAACTGCTGTATTCAGTTTATCGTAAAGCAGTCCATTAGCAATTTTTTGTGCATGATTTGAATCTCTTGCAAAATAGGGGGCGTAGAATACGTCAAACTCTCTGAGACCTGTATAAGCGCCATTATAGATGTGAACCGTGCCAAGTGCAGTTCCATCTAGAACGTCCTTACCACCACCTATTGTGCCTGCTTTGATGTCGAAAGCCAGCTCACCATTTGTTCTTTTATTTACAAGGTCAAGCCATTTTTTAGCAAATTTATTTGAGGCACTGTCTATGTTGCCTGCGTTACCGTATATAAGCATTCTGGCTGCCATTGACGGACCGGCGACGCCTGATATTAGGCCGGCTAGCCCCAAGCTGCCGATACCCTGATTAAAGGTTCTTCTTTTCATTTTTTTCTCCTCCTATTTTTACTTACCGAGTTTGCTGCCACTCTTCAAACGTACGAGTTATTTTTATCTATCAAAGACTAAATTTGGCAGGAATAATGTGATCCCAGGAATATATGTAATGATTAGGAGCACAAACACTAAAATTAGAAAATATGGGATAGCCTCTTTAAATATTTCAATTACGCCTACACCACCTATTTGGGATATTATGAATAAATTAAGGCCAATGGGCGGAGTTATCATTCCAATCATAAGGTTTAGAACCATCACAACACCAAAATGAATTTCATCAACCCCTAAGCCACCTAACAACGGAAAAAGAACAGGTGCAATTATCAACATGATGGGCAAGATTTCCATAATCATGCCCAGTATTAGCAGCAGAATGTTGATCATTAAGAGCAACACCCAGATTTCTGAACTTATAGCCAACATTGCGTCAGTAAGAATAACGCCCAAATTTTCTTTTACCGCTAGCCATGCAAATATTTTTGATGTTGCAACGGTAAGCATTATAACTGATGTCGCAATAGCTGCATGTGACGCGGCTTCGACTATTTGTTTAAAACTCAGATTTTTGTAGAGAAATAGACCCAAAAAAAGCACATAAAATGCAGCCACTGCAGCGGACTCTGTTGGCGTTGCGACGCCAAAAATAATTGCGCCTACAATTATTCCCGGGGCTATAAGAGCGGGTATGCCCTCCTTAAATGAAATAGCCTTTTCTGCTGTTGTTGCTTTCTGTTCAACAGGATAGTTTCGATTTTTACATATCCACCATGTAACCACAAACATGCCTACAAACATCAAAATGCCTGGAACTACTCCACCTAGGAATAGTTGGCCAACAGATACGTTTACAATAGCACCTAAAAGAACAAAAGATATCGATGGGGGAACTATTGGACCCACAGTTGCAGCAGAGGCTATTACAGCGCTTGAGAAAGCTGGTTTAAAGCCACGCTTCTTCATTTCTGGCAACAAAACTGTTCCAGTCGCCGCAGCATCAGCCAATGCGGAGCCCGAGCATCCTGACATTATGAAATTAGCTGTGACACCAACATTTGCTAAGCCACCATTTATGTGCCCAACTAATGTTGCCGCAAACCCAACTATCCTGCGCGTTACACCAGTGACATTCATTAATTCGCCGGCAAATATAAAAAGAGGAATAGCCAGCAAGACAAAGGAATTCACCCCGGATGTCATTTGTTGAGCAAATAAAACCATCGGGGTAAAATTTTCTGTAAATTGCGCGAGAACCAAATAACCAAATCCTGCAATTCCAATAGCCCATGCTATTTCCATTCCAAGAAGGGAAAAAACGAATAATAAGGCAATCATTGAAACGAGTAACATTTAGCTCTGTTTCTCCACTCCTAATTTATAGACTTGAATTGCAGATATCATCAGGCGTGTTTGATAAAAAAGCATCAATACACTTCCAACTGTGACGGGAGTGAAAAGCCATAAAAAGCTCCAGCCTGTCGACAACATTGCGCCACCAGCTTGTAATTTTAAAATGGGGATGCTGAACCATATAAGGGTTGCGAGCATGATAAGCACAAGGCAATGCATGAACGTTTCTAGTATTAGCCGAGGCTTTGGGGTAAATTTGTCAATAAAATGTGTAACACGAATATTTCTACCTCGCTTCGTCGCAACAGCAATGCCAAGGTAAGTCATCCACAAAAAAAACACCCTTGGTGCCTCATCTGCCCAGAGCGGGGGTTCGTTGAATACATATCTCATGACAACGGCTACAAAAACTATCGTCGCTATAGTCATTAGCAGTAGACCAGAAATGTAATAAAGCGCTTTTTCTAGAAAATCATCTAGTTTTCTTAAGGTCACTATGTTTGCCCCCAATGACGGAAAAGTGAACAAAGGCTGCTTTCTATAAATAGTGTCCATCAAATAGAAATTTAAATCAATACGGTTTCTCTCTAAGCAACTTTCATTAAGTATATCAAAGGTAACTCTCTGTATATTTTGAATATTCACACGCGATTTAAAGTATTTGAATTCTATGATACTCTTGTGGTGATGATAGAACGAAACTCTAAACTCGCTGAATTTTGTGCAGAGACCACTTTTGAAAAGCTTAATTCAAAAGTGGTGGAACGTACAAAGTTGACAATTTTAGACTCTATAGGCGCTATCCTCGGGGGGCTGGTTGAGCCTGAAGTAAAAGAATTTTTAACAATTCGTTCGGGGCGTAAAACCAACAGACGCTGCATTAAAATCATGGGGCTTAACAAATGGGCAGAGCGTTCTGATGCAGCCCTTATACATGGATTGGCTGGCACAACGTTAGAGATGGATGAGGGTAATCAGTTTGCTAAAGGTCATCCTTCAATGCATGTTCTTCCAGCTCTTATTTCGGCTACTCAATCTGAACTATTATCATGCCCCGTATCAGGAAAAGATTTTATAACTGCCTTTGTTATCGGTTATGATGTAGGTGCGAGAATAGGCCTGTCGAGTCAATTAAGATCCCAAATGCACCCTCATGGTACATGGGGAGTGGTGGGAGCATCGAGTGCTATCGGCAGTCTTTTAAAATTCGATCGCGATCAGCATGCACAGCTTATTAATATATCCTCAAGTCTTTCTACAGCCACAAGCCGTAAAACCATGCTTGAAGGTGGAACGGTCCGCAATGTTTATGCAGGCTTATCAAACCAAATGGGACATTTGGCAATTGACTTAATCCAGTCAGGTTTTTGTGGGGAAATTGATGGGCTAGGTTCTGTTTTTGGCAAAATTGTGTCAGAAAATTTAGACGATGGGCTGCTGCTTGAAGAACTAGGGCATCGTTTTGAAGTAATGAGGAATTATTTCAAACTACATGCTTGCTGTCGCTACAATCATGCGGCACTGGATTGCTTGCATACACTAACCCAGCGCCATCAGGAGTTATTTGATATTGAAACCATTTCTTTTATAAATGTTGAAAGTTATAGTCTAGCCGCAGAACTAGATAGTCCCACCCCAAAAAACATGCTTGCAGCCAAATTTTCACTCCCTTTCGCTTTGGCTACAACACTTGTTAATAAAAGCTCTAAAGTCACCAGTTTTTCTGGGAATTCTCTCACAAAAAAAGCAACATTAGATTTGGCTAAAAAAGTAACCGTGAACGAATCACCATCAATGACTGCTATGCTCCCTGAGTTTCGGCCTGCAAAAGTTACAATAGGACTTAAAAATGGGAAAACCCTCAGCGAGTCAGTGAAAACCAACAAAGGAGATTGGCAAAACCCTTATTCATCTGATGATTTACAAGATAAATTTTACTCACTTGCCAAACGGATTTTTAATGAGCACAAAGCGCAAACGATATTTAAACAATTGTCAGATTTAGACCAACTGAAAGATATGAAAGATTTATTTCAATTTATCTAATTTGGGATCAAATTATAGATTGCAGAGCTATTTTGTTTCGCGAGAATGGATTTTGACTGTCACTATTCCCATGCAACCAAGACCAATTTCAGTATCAGGACAGTCTAAAAAGGGTATTGTAACGGCAGAGGTTCAAAACGTGCCTCAACTGTTTCCTTCGCCGTTCAGACAATAAATATTTTCCCTCCAGTGCCTTAGATAAGGGCTCTCTCAACTCAGGTAGTTTATTGTCTTTGAGATAGTCTGTTTAATACTGGAAGGTTTTTTATCTGTTTTTTTATTCATGTCGTGAATCCACGTTGCAACAAAACACCTAACGGAACCACTTTGGTTTAGACATACTAATATGTGTCCAAGGAAATCGCCAGAAGGTGCAGTTCTCTGGGTTAATATTTTCAGCCTCGCGAAATGCATTGATGTTAATATTTTCAAATCCAATTTCAGAGAGTAAATTTGGAACATCTATTTCAAAAAGGGAGCGCATAAATGGCTCATTGTTCCGCCAGCTGTGACCTTCAAAAATAAATCGATCAAAGGAATCTCGCATTAACCAAAAATCGAGGTGAACAGCTTTTCCTCCGGGTTTTAAAATTCGAAAGGTCTCCTTGAACATTTCAATAATTGCGCTTTTGGGCATTTCATGTATGAGCATTGTTGAGGTGGCTAGGTCAATTGTTTCGTCTCCAAAACCAGTTTTGCGAGCGTCTGCTTGTTTGAATTTAATATTCATATTCTGATTTTTTTGAGCCTCTGCCATTCCAAGTTTCAAACAAGGCTCTGCGAGATCGAGAGCAATAATTTTACTGTTTGGAGCAAGTTCAGAAATCGGACGAGTGGATTTTCCAAATCCACATCCTAGGTCAACAATTGTTCCATTACATGTTCTTGCATTATTGTCTTCAAATAGAGTCTCCGCAAAACGATAGTGCAGGTCTTTATGGTTACTACCCAACATGGGTGTGGTGGTTCTCGCGCCTCGCTCATAAATGACCCCCCCCACAGGATCAGACCATACGCCTCCTGGCTGTTGATGGAAATCTATTTCCTGATAATATTCAGGTAGTTTAAAACCATCACTTTTTTCAAATTCATCTTCGGTGAGTTCGTTCATTAACGAATTGCGGCGCTCTTTGTGAAAAGAATTAAGACCATATGCTCCACTGTATTTCAGTTTCTGCAAATGGCGTTCGCAGAATGCAAAAAATTTATAATCCACTTCGCCACTGATTAAAGTTTCAACATCCCTAACACTCATATCACCACGTTTATTTTCTTCAATTTCGAGAAACTTTTCCCTAACTTGAGGGTAAAGGGATTGTGTCCATTCCATTTTCAATGAAAGGATAAAGTCTTGAGAGTTAACAAAGTCTCTTTCTAGCATTAGGGCTCCTTTTTTTATTTGAATTTATTCAGTGTTTCTTCATTTGGACTTTTTGAAGCCGCCATTCCTTTTAATGCATCCATCAAAACAGAAGAAAAATTAGAAAGCGCCTCTTGCCGGTTGGATCGTTCTTCCTCTGAGGGAGATGATTCTATCTCATCTTTTGAGGTAATTCCGTGTTTTATTAAAAGTGTTTCTAGTCTTTCTATCTGGCATTTTGCTACCCACAGTTCATTGGCCAGAGCCATGCTGAATGCCATTATTCTGTCTTGGACAGGGTCATCAAAAAATGTCTGCTCATTCTTTTCAATATTTTTGCTACCAGAAAATTTTATTTTTTTTGTCATTTGCTTAAAAACTCAATCTCGTTCCCTAATTATAGTTCGCTATTTATGTAATTTTTTTAGCATGAGGATGAACCATTCACTTGTCAAATATCCCACAGGTGATTGAATGCTATATTTCAATTAAGACATAAAAGCATTGCGTTAAAGCTGGCTAAAATATTTCATTAAATTCCAGGAGGCTCAATTGAAGATAAAGAGAGGTTATGTTGAAATTACCACCGGTCAAGTTCACTTTCGTTACGCCGGGCTCGGGAGACGGCCGGTAATAACACTTTTTCACCCATCCCCAGGTTCTTCAAGGCAACTTAATTTACTGATTTCTGAATTGGCTGAAAGCTTTTTTGTTTATGCGCCAGACACACCAGGCAATGGATTGTCCGATCCACTTCTAATAGAACAGCCCGAGATTTTTGATTATGCACAAGCGCATTTAGAAGCTTTGAATGAGATGAATATACAAAACACCATATTATTTGGAACTCATACTGGAGCAAGTATCGCTGCTGTTTTAAGTCAGCTACCAAAAAACCCAAGCAATATGATAGTTCTTGATAGTGTTGGACTTTATGATCAGGAAGAAAAAGAAGCCTTGTTATCATCTTATGCCCCAGAAAAAAAACTGGCTTCGACTGGAGAGCATTTATTGTGGACATGGCATTTTGTAAGAGATCAGTGGCTGTTTTGGCCATGGAATAAACAGGGAAGGGAGAACAGACTCGAGCGTGGATTACCAGAGTTATCGTTTCTCCATGGTATGTCTATAGATGTTTTGGAAAGTTTAGAAACTTATCATTTATCTTACAACGCTGCATTTCGATTTGATAAAGAGGAATGCTTTAAGGCCATTGATCACCCGGTAATAATTGCTGCCGACAAAGAGGATATGCTATTTAAGTATTTTCCCAAGCTGAAAAGTTACATTCCAAATTCTAAACAACTGATTCATCATGGTTGGCAAAATGTCGAAAATGCAAAAACCACCGCAAAGCTTTTGAATAAAGCTGTAGCTTCGATGAAATTAAACGAAAACTAAAACCCTGTAAAAATTAGGCTGGTTGAAATGAGTGATTATGGAAAGAGAGGTTTGATTGGTGTTTTAACACCTCAGGCTAATACAACCGTTGAGCCGGAGTTTTGGACTTTGCTGCCAACCGGATGGTCATTGATCAGTGCTCGTCTTACCTCGCGCAAAAACACAATAGAAAGTCGACTGATTGATTATAACAAAAACTTCGAGCAAGTTGTCAAGGAATTTGGAAATGCGCCTCTAGATCTAATCGCTTCAGCATGCACAGGCGTATCTTATCTCATTGGAGCGAAAGCGGAATTGGAAATAAAGGTTAAAATGGAAAAGAAATATAATGTTCCATTTGTCACCGCTGCTTTAGCAACTGTAGAAGCTCTAAATGACTTGAACGTAAAAAAAATATCTTTGCTGTCTCCTTACCCAGGGTCTCTAACTAAAGCTTCGATAGATTATTGGCAGGGGCATGGTTTTGAAGTTGTTTCTGTGTCTGGCCCAAAGCTTGAG